>ENA-UOVY01000015-UOVY01000015.1-plant-metagenome-genome-assembly--contig:-NODE-15-length-96968-cov-645.403351_pt1 | contig 96968 bp, 59 predicted proteins | sample MGYA00249840_ERZ761561 | MGnify/ENA primary metagenome ERZ761561 (study PRJEB28882, sample SAMN05720143) | plant metagenome | isolation source: Guanajuato, Mexico | place: Mexico:Guanajuato, Mexico...
AAACTTCTATTATTTATTTCGAAATAAACCAATCAGTGATACTCATGAACTCATTTAAAAGCTATCTAATAAATAAAATGAGCTTTGCTACTTTTAGTTTTCGAGAAAATCTACTCTATATCTCTAATTCCAGGCCGATTGGCGTATAGGCTCACACAGCCTGCCTGTGCAGCGCGTATTCACTGGGCTCCAAACTTTAAGAGAGTGACCTCGGCTGCAAAACGAGCGCTCTCTCCGTGTTGTTTTGCATAAGAGTGTGGGAATCCTTACGACACAACTGCTGAGGTGCGCCATCCTTTCGCCCATCATCTTGGATACAGCTGAGGTCAGCGCCCAGGCGACCTTCATCTGTAAGCCATAGATGCGACTTTACGCCTGGTTGCTTATTTCCATCGACGAGTCACCAAATTTATGCTGATTGCGCCTGCGCTCTTTGTCCGTCATGCCACGCCCACCCAACGGAGCGTCGGGACTCACTGATATCCACATAGCAGGCTAGCCCGCGCTCCTTCGGGACAGACTCTGCGGGCCAGGTTGCATGCGGCACTCGGCAAGAAGAAGAGTTGAGAGCGAGTGTGCGCAGTAGACTCCCTAGCGAACTGCTGCGTGCTGGACGCTACCCCAGTCAACATCTTGCGCATGCATGGTTACATGAACCATTACGTGCGGGTGCGTTGGGAAGAGTTGAGCGAACACTAGACCTAGATTCGGCCACGAGTTCGCCCATGCTCACGCAACTGTTCATTACGTTTGTTTGCAAAACTTGCCACAACAATCCATTACTAACCTTATTATCAAGACAACCCCAATATCAACGAGCATATTAGGTCAAATATTACGATCAGCTCACACACCTTACCGATCAAATTATTTGAGACCATTCAATAATTATAACCTACATCTATCGTCACATCGCCTCAAAAACTACTCGCGCCCAAGATTAGACATTTCATCATTTATATCAGAGCATACCAGACCGAAGACCAACACAATGCCAATAATGTCAGTCAACATCGACAGGAGAATAGCCTCCTTCATGGCCCTGAAAGAACACATTAACAAGATCAAGCCGATCGCTGTTCTAATTCAAGACGTACCTCAGATGAAGAAGACAGAATTTATAAGCAACTGTGCCACCATAGCAGATGGCTATTCTATATTCACCTGCGATACGGAATGCGAACGGAAAAAGAGGGACATCATCAAAGCAGAGAACATGATACTCGTCCGTCCGGACCATAAAGCGGAAAAGCTGTCCTCAGATAATACACAAGTCGACCGGGACAAAAGATTCAAATCCACTGTCCTCGGTATTAGATTGACTCTCGATTCCGGCAAAGAGGTGCCTCTCTTTAGCGTGTACATAAGACCGAATACAACCTATAACGATGCAAAAATGATCTTAGACTGGATCAGCACAAGTGCGAGAGATGTCGATCAATCGCGCACTCTTGTCATGGGTGACTTCAATTCATATTCACTAGATTGGGCTCCAGCACGGTTGGGAAACTTGAGTTTCACATTTAAATACAACCGGCTCAAGAGCGCGCGAGGCAAGGCCGTGTCCAGATTCATGAATCTATCAAAATTACTATGCCTTAACAGGATCGATCTTGGCCCAACAAACGTCCTTCAAACAAAAGGGCACGAATCCTATGTAGATTTGGCGTTTGTTGGAATGAAAGCCTGTTACAACTGGAATCAACTAGAGCTGATCCCTTTAGAAGGGGGTACCACGCATAGGATACTGGTGGCAAAACACAGAATGAGGGGTCCTGAGCAATTTAAATTTAGCCATGATATAAGCAAGCTCAATTCATACCATTTCGCGAGGATTCTCGATAAACTCGGACCGATATCAACGTCTTGGCGAGACCTAAGATCTGAAGATCAGGCGAGATGGATGAACTATATGGCAGACAAATTATACCTTACACTACACGATTTGCAGAAATTTACCAGAGTTCGAAGATCAGTCATCGACGAGAGATTCCTTGGTTTCACAAGGAGAATGCGAGGAGTATTAAAAAAATTGGATCATTGGAGACATGAAGCATCCAAGCTATCCCGGGTCACCTCAATAAGGAGAAGAAATTTGGTCCGGCGATTAACTTTCAATCCAACAATGTTGAAAAAGCGAACAAAAGCTCTTTTAATGGTCAGTAGACTGAAGAGTGCCGTGATGCGAAGCTTAGCACTTGACGTTCAGTTGAGCACCAATCCAGAAAATCATCTGGTGCAACTAGACGCGGACCAAGATTCACTTTTCACGCATGACCAACAAGATGGTGACCGCATCAAAGAGATAGTTTCAGAATGCCAAAGTGCTGATTTGAGCAACAATCGGGACCTTGAGCGTTTGATGGCGATAAAGTTCCCTCCAAAAGCTAGACCTGTAGCTGAAGAAATGGCATTGCTACGACAAGCTCATCAAATCGGTCCAGTTCGCATCAGCGCTGAAGAGATTGAAGCAGCAATCAAGAGTATATCGAAAAACTCGTATGATGGTAGCGAGGGAATCAATTTCAAAGTGTTCCTCAAATCCTACGAGTTCATTCCGTCCGTCATACAAGCCATCTGCAAGATATCGTTCCACATCGCTGCAACACCAAAGTGCTGCCACACCACTCTGGGAAGGCTGATACCAAAGAAAGAGGCCAACAAGTTCCGGATTCTGCACCTATCGTCCCCCTTGACAGCTCTTTTGGAGCGTATAGCTCTAGGTCGGTTGCAGCATAGCTTCGAGAGAATCGGAGCATACAATGTCAATCAGTACGCATTTACTGCTGGCCGGGACCGGAATGATCTTTTAGCCAGAATCATTGAATCGGTGCTTCGTTATAGGCATGGTTTCAAGAAGGGTTCAAGACGCAACACACATCTGATAAAGTTGGACATCAAAGAGGCATTCGACAGTCTCAATCAGAGTAAGCTGATTGACAAGCTTCTGAGCGAACTGAATCAAGACCCAATCAAATTCTGGGTGGCGAACTACTTGCTGGAACGTAAACTGACGCTAGAGCACGGAAAACTAAAATCAAAAAGTCGCCAAGTTTGCCGTGGAGTACCACAGGGATCCAGTCTTGGACCGATTCTATGGAATTACGCAATTAATAGAATAGACTCAGGCATTAGTGACAACAAAAAGATGGAACTTCTTGTGTACGCAGATGACATTTTCTTGATCTATAACGGTAATATCAGAGGTGAATTGAACAGAGGATTGGAGAGACTCAGGAACAATTTGATGGCTTTAGATTTAGAATTGACCCTTGAAAAGTGTAAGCGACTGGCTCTCGTCAGGGGTCCTCAAAGGACCGACATGATCGTCTGCGAGATAGGTGGCACAGTAATAGATGACGTTGATCAAATGAGCATACTCGGCGTCAATCTAAGTTCCAAGTTCAAGCTACACACAGAGTCTTTCTATGAAGAGTGCGATGTACGTCTATCAGCAAATATACGAATCCTATACAACCTGGCGCGCTTGAATATAATCAAGACGGCAAAAGAGTGGCACACCCTCGTCAACTTGTACATAACCAACACAATATTCAGCAGCCAGTATCCGCTCCTAGCCATCGACAAAGCTGCCCGTACTGCCTGTGATCAAAAAATTGTCGACTCTTTGAGACTCGCATTCAACTGGTCCACTAACACTCCGGCAAAACTGGTCATGCTACTTACCAACTGTGAGTACTCAGAGACTGTGGTACGCAGATGGTTGGAGAAAAAGATAGCAGGCGGAAATGATCATTCAACTGCATACAAGTTCCTCCTCTACGAGCTCAATGGACAATCGAAAGACCAATTAATGGAGACCAACCCATCACCAACGATCGATATAAGCGTGAGCAGATACTGTGACCCGACAAAACTCATGAGAGAACCATACAAGTGGCAACCAGAGTTCAATTGGCCGGTGTGGTTCTTCATCGAGCGAGCCGGACGAACAGTGGCTGCCAAGATGGCAAACTGGGATACGGTGATGGAGACAAGAAGCGGAAGGCACAGTACTCATCCAGTTGTATATTATAACACCATGGCTTTACTTTATCACCTATGTGACGACCCCAAAGTATTGGGTAAAGATTTGCTACTCGCCAGTTCAAGCACACTTCTAAAGTCACTCATGAATGCAACCACTAAAGACAGGAAGAGCATCGAATTGCGCGAGAAACTCTTCAACAATAGGTGGACAATATTTACAGGAAGCGATTCGCAGATGAACAGACTAAAATCTTCGCGCGCTCTCAAGAGGATACTAGCTCGATCTTTCTCCGTCATGGATCTATCTATTCCAAATTTCCATATATCGACGAACAAGAAGAACACAACAACCTGCGCACCACACATTCAACGAGAACAAAGCGATTACCATACTGAGATGACCCGTGCCCTTTGTCCCGATTTGGACGTCTGGCGTCGAATAAATCCCGCCTATATAAACACTATGGACCTCTTGCGATTGGCTGGTCATTTCTACACAGCGGATGGAAAGTTCATGACATCGAACGTGCCGGAAGGTGAAATGCCGATAGGCTGCATTGACGACGACTGCAAATCAGCAAACCACGTACTTCTACACAGATTCTTTGACTGCCCTAGATTCGCCAAACAGCGCGGAGAGTTCATGAAAAGCACAGGAAAAGACATGCAACACATAGATGAGATTTTAGTTAATTATAATTCGAGAAAGAAATTATTGAATTTCATTAAAGAATGTGCCAACTGATATATCCCTCAATATCAATTAAGATTTCAGAGTCAACTTGTTGATCGAGATAGAAACTCAATTTTGTATGATTCAATGGCCTCTTGTTCAGCAGTCACTCAAGACTAAAATGAACGAATCTCTTGGAAGTGAGTAATTAGTTGCAATACCGATTAAAACCCCACTTGCACCACGACTTCTTGCTGCAACCTGGCCCGCACGATCAATCCCGAAGCTGTGCGGGCCAGCTTGCAATGCAATTCTGTGTGCAAACCCGAAGAACAGTGCGCGGGCGTGGTCAGGCCCGCACACATCTCGAGACGCCGGGTAGTCAGCTCAAGTTGGTCGTTGTGTTTGCGTACCACCCGACTAAAATAAATAAAATTTTTGATCCCAGCGAACTCGCACCTATTTCAGCCGCGATGAGAAGCCAGGGAGACATGTCACAAATCAGAGCACCGCCGATGTTTGGATCAAAATGAATCTTGACCAGAAACAAAAACTAGCTCTGAATGCAAGATGGTTAAGGTAAATGAATTATATATCCGATCATGTGAGGGAGCAAAGTAGGCGGATAAGGAACAACTGTAAGACAATTATTTTCATTCTCGGCTTCTCAAGCCAGTGGTCGTCCTAGTATATGGGTATGAGGATCGCTGCACATTGAGGACAAAATTGATCAACAATTATCAGCAATTATGTTAACGGCGGTACATTATCTACCAATTGCGTGCTTCATACTGATGCCCTCCAGTTTTATTATCACGTAAGTACGGTGCTAACATCCTCAAGAGTTGGCAAATTGATGCCTGTCGCAAGTGATAGAACACAGGAATGAATGCAGCCTCATGACACTGCAATTTAGTCTGTTCAGATACACGGTGGTCGTGAGACAGATCAACCAAATCACCGTGATTATCATGCCAGATTCGGCACAATTCTTCTAGAAATTTCTTAGAGTGATATTAATCAAATTGTCTCTATCCTCTAGGTATATGATATCAATTTTACTCAATCATTGTGAGGTTGCGTGGCCATATATCTCAGACACCGGAGTTCACGTGCCTGAGAGTTGTATATTCAGTCAACTGCTTAATATTGCATCAACTCTGATTGCCTTGACCATAGCAGTTAGGTACAAACAAGTTGAGCAACAATGCCGAGATAGCCTCATACCTGATGCCAATCGGGTGTTTGCGCTCAACAAATGGTCATTCTTTGTTGGTCTAGCCTCGGTTATCGGTCTCTCGATAGTGGCCAACTTTCAAGAGTTGCAGCTATTTACGGTACACATGATTGGTGCCTTTTCTACCTTCGGCTTCGGCCTAATTTACTGTGCGACACAAACACGACTATCATATTACATGTACCCCATCGTAGAATCAGGCCTGTATCTGGCACGATGTAGGCTGGCTCTAACGGTTTTGTTGGCAATAACATTCGTAACGAGCAGCACCTTTGGACCAGTGTCAATGGAATACTTCCATGGATCCGACACAACAAATTGGAAGCCAGCTGACGGAGGTTATATCTATCACGTGATAAGTTCAGTATGCGAATGGATCTCAACTCTAGCGATTGACTTCTTCATCCTAAGCTTCGCTCATGAATTCAAGTTTATGAGTATAAGCTCCCCTAAATTCTACATGGTTTCAACCATCGCCAACCTACAGGACGATCTTGAGTCAGAAGACTCGAACTATGGCGTAGTGAATGTTGTGGTGACAAACTCTGATAACTTTACTAATTCGACATCCCGAACCACTGGAAGACATTCTCATAATCGTCGCTCTGGAGCAATGCAGGACGTAAACAGCTGAAACTAAGCCCTAGAAAAGCCAACTTAATCGATGGATTAACATCATCATGAAGCAGCAAGTGATGAACTATCGCACCCGCAACCAAGCTCTTTCATTTACCGTTATCTGTCGATTTGTTTAGAATTCGAGAAGAAAAATTAAACGTGCCTTCCGCCCGTCATATAGATCTCACCTGGAGGCGAGTAGCAAAATAGCGGAACTTCGAGACTAGTTATAAAGGTAAGGAACACGATTTTCGAAGGTGCGAGATTTAAATCGGTCAAGCTTTTGGTATAGGAGAACAAAAAGAATGGCATGAGCGTAATCTTTATCAGTCGGAATGCGGCAATCCAATAAAAGTTCATGATGATGGATGATTTGGGTGATACTGTTCCCCAGTCCACAGATCTAAATTTATCTTTTTCATCGATTTCCGTATCTCATCAGCGGATAAAGAGACAAGGCCGTTCATGGCTGGCGGAAACCAAGATACAAGGTTTGTCATTATGTTCCAGAAGTAGAAGGTACGAACTCCTGGATCGTATACAACCGTCCATTCGTTGGACATTGGATAAGTCCTCAAAACTAGAGCTAACTGTTTCCTCTGCTCAATTGTCGGTGACAAATTCCCTGGCTGACTATAATTGCTCACACAATATTGACTGCATTCGTGATATATATTGTACTTGTTGGGGCATCCAATGACGGATTTTGCAACGGAATCATCCTCTACTCGATCCTCGCCTTGACGATATATGGACAATTCGTTCCTTTGATTGGCCTCATCTCTATCGAGATTTCCAATTCTGTCATCGTCGTTAATGTTGTCATCATCCGAATAATCTTCGGCTATGATCTCCTCCTCAACATCCCGATCATTGATTGTCATCTGTGGGTTGGGCTCGTCTGTAAAATTTGAAGTTGATCCATCATTATCACTACCACGCCCAATGGAGACATTGATATCTTCTTTGATGATTCGACGCCGCTTGAGCCGTTCCAAGAGTAAAGGAGGCAACGACATGGTGGCATTTAGGACTAGGTTACGGTAGCTCATCCATAATTAAATAGAGACTCTATCTTGTTGATTAAGATGGCGAGCTTTTCGTTGATTTTACATTTGTATGTATCTTCGTGGCTTCTCGAACAAGCTCAAAGTAAAAAAGGAATCACGCTGACCAGTGGTGAGATTCGACCATGGGGCTTGAATTGTCAAACTTGGAGCATGCACAGACATTAATGTGCCCCCAGAAGAGAACCGCACGACTGGTGTGAGGCATTATTTAAAAGTGCTCGCAGCATGAAATCATTTCATTTTATTTACTTTCAAAGCTGTACAGTCGCCGACCGCATGGCATTCAGTCTGGTGACATACTTTTGAACTCATCCCTTCGAATTTCTCGCCACCGACCAAGAGCAAAGTATCAAGATCATGAGGACGATCATATTATTTATATCACCAACTTGTCCAACCAAGTTAGTTCATAGCGGCAGACAATAAATAATTGGACTTACACTGCGATCTCTCGAATTTTGACTTTGGGTTCCGGGCACAGACCCACAGAAACGTTCCATGAGTTTATCTTAAAATGTCAAAACGTTTGAAATTTGCAAATGTATGTGCATTCAAGTTATTCGAAACTTACGAGACACTCTTTGAACTGCATCATAAGCTTGGTATTTCTGACGAATACTTGCTGAACACCACACGAGAGGATAACATAGATAACGATATTTCGAGTAGTCTTCATAAGTTGCTCGAATCTTATAAGACCACGCGTGATGACCTGATCACATGGTATTTAAAACAAACTCTAGTCGAGTTGAATGTCACTATATCTCTCCTGACCGCTAAGATCAAATTCATTGAGTACAAACTGAGAATATGTGATGGACTCGACTTACATCAGGCATGTAGCTTGTCATTGGTCAATTTCTGCAACATTTTGGCTGACATGACGGTGCTCAATGTCAATCCCTCGGAACGTAAAACGATGCACACTGTATCCAACGAAGTCGACATTCCTGTGTGGCTGTCCCACTACCGAAATCAGATCTGCCATGTACCTTCGGAGAGCCCATGTATAGCGATTCTCGTTCCTCTCGTTGTTAAGTCCTTATCCTATATGAAAGACTCTTTTTGGTCGAAGATTTTCAAAAGGGATGTATTTGATGCACAGCAATCAAAAAACTTGATAAGGTACGTTTGTAGTCCAAACAAGTACTCTCTGGTCGAGCAACAAGTATCATCTCGTAAAATTGCACTCCGTGGGAAGCGAGCCGAAAAAGCGCAAGCTGAATCTCTCAAAAGAAGCAAAGCTCATTTATTACTAATGAAAACTCTAACTCAGAACGCCGATCAAGTTATGAAGATCATCTGGGATTTCATTCTGCAAGATAGAGCCCAGAGTCAATCAAGAAATTATGGAGTACTCATCAAGCTTGTGATCTTGAGCCGGTGTTTTGAAAAATTCGTATTGAAGTTACTAACGATTGCAGAAGAGTTTCCCAAGGATAAGAATGTTATTTTCTGGTTACATCGAGTCATAACCCTAATCGGCATGAGAAAAAAAGAAAACTTGCAAAGATCTCTTGAGAAACTCGACATTGCCGCGTCTCCCAAAGTTATCAAACTTATAGATGTTCCTCCCATAAAGTGCTGTCAAATCGCCGGCCAATTAATCAGAGTCAGTCACTCGATTATCAGGAAACTTTTAATGAGGCTGAGATACAAGCTCTTGCCCATTTTGGGCAAAAGACGGACACTGCTCTTGATAAAAATAACCAACATCGCCAAGAGGACTAACACTAAATAAAAATTTGTCGTGTTTACTTGTTTCCAGTCTGTCGATCTGGAACTAGCCATGGGCCTGTGCCAAAAATATTTATTGCAATTCCTGTGTCCAATATATCCGTTCAATACAGGACGATGGTCCTTATATCTCTCCAAGCCACTCGAACCGATTGGTTCTATTACTCGATTATTATTGAAAATTTTTGTTTTTGCCCTCGGATACATCTCACTGAGATCGAGAGTCCATGGCCACGCTGATTTCATCCTTGCTCAGGGTAACTACTTTGTCGATCAATCGTTTCTCACTACCCTTGAGAGCCTCACAAACCCTATATTGGGCCCAACCTTTATAATAATTGAGGAAATTATCTCCCCCTACGCCGCTCGATCCGCTACCAGCCATGAGCGTCTCGTCATCGAACGCCGCTGGCAGGAAAACTTCCGGTCCAAACTCTAGTACATAGCTATTACAGGGCTCAAATACATACTTTTGGAATAGCCTCTCGATTGCACTTCTTTCATGATCTTTGACTGAGGAAAGTTCGCTATGATCAGTCAGCGAAATCAGACCTTTGAGGGCATCTATGGTATCTTGCTTTGCCGCGAACGAGATTGCTTTTGTGTCGATGAAGTGTCGTTTTAAAAATTCGAGCTCCTGTCTAACGAAGTGTGTCGCATACCTGGCAAGAAAGTTCCCCGTGAAAACCTCAATGCGTCGAAGGGTCTCACCATCGAACTGAGCTAACTTCCTTTCAAAAATAGCTGGGTAGGTATCCCGGCATTCAACTGCATGCTTAATGGCAACGCTGTTTATGATATTCTCGACTCGATTGCGCTTCTTAGTGGCGATTCTAGCTCGTCCCCTGGTGGCTAAGTCATTCCTGTGCAATATCTCATAACTTTTTCCGTTACAAGTGTTAGTACCGTTAATCAGAATCAACGAGGTGAAATCTATGAGAGCATTCGCGAGATCGTCGTTCGGATTCGCTTGCTCGCCTTCGATCTCTAACCATTCCAAAGCTTGGGCTACATTCGGACCAATTTCCTCAGATGATAAGTTTTTGACCAAATAATCGTTGATCATTTGATAGATTTTCTCGTAGTTTTTACCATAGAGAATTCTACTGAACAGAGACCTCTTGCCAAGTTCAGCTGACCCAAACTTGATTTGGCAAGAAACCAGCAGATAGAAAACAAGTGAGGCTTCAATGAGTTTAAACATCTTTTACTTTTTGTCAACTTCTAGGTGAACAAGAATTTTATCACGATTTTCTGCTTCAACAATGATTGCTTACATTCTAGACTCCAAGTCTAGAAATCGAAAGTACAAAAATAGGTTGTCTTAATATAGAGCACGGGCAGCCAGAGAACGTGGCTTAGTGAATACCGCTTGCATAGGAGAGTAAGTCCAGATCCGACCCTCTCAAGTAGCTCGCCCGCTGGAACTTTATCATCGTGGTTGCGAGGATCTTGAATTGATGCCTGATTTCAGGCATCAATTCATCGTCGGATCAAATAATATTCTCGGACTGGAATGGCTGCAGGTGGAGTCGCAGTCTTATGCGGAGACTGTCTTGATTGGCTGCGTGCTCTTTCGATGAGTATGAGTATCTAACTGAATCGTAATTGTCAGGTGCAGAGTTCACCAGCTTTAGTTCGAGTGCCGTTTCAAAGGGACGATATGTATGTGGACCAATCGGTTCAGCTATATCTGTGAGATCACTCAGGTGCCGATTGTTTAGACCCTGAGCTGACCCAATACTGAGCAACTCATCGAGCTTGATACGAAGTCGACCAATCAGTTGGTTTCCGCTTATCTTAGAGACACTCAGCATCCCGATTTCCAACAAGTCCAGGCCACCTGCACAGTTGTTGGATTCAATGAAAAATTGTGTGCTCTCATCAATAAATTTGATCATGTTGCTGCAATTTCGTCCTGGAGAAATCAACTTTTCCCCATTAACGTCCACTTTACCTTCATTTGGATCGAAGAAATATATCTTGGTCTTGAATTTTTCGCTAGTTGGCACAAGCTCTCTTTTGTCTCTGACATTTTCATCTACTATTAACCTTTTCAACTGCAACTGAACATAAATTCTGAGAGGTGAGAGGAAGTCACTCTTCCGTTTTCTTGTATCTAGAGAGTTTGTCTCATAATAGGCATATTCTTGCTGATTTTTAGCCAATCTAACGAGACTCAATACAGTAATGAACAAGCGGCCGATGCAGTCGCCAATATTTGGTCGCCTAATAGGCTTGGAAATGTGCATAGCTTCGTACCTAGAGCGAGCCTCCCTAGCTAGCACCGACTTTTGCTCCAACTCTTGACACCAACAAGATTTTTCTCGAGCATTTAAGGCCATAAACTCATAAACGTTTGTTGTTGACTTATCGATAAACTTAATAGCGAGCAATTGTTGCTCAGACCATGAAGATCTAATCGATTGAGTTTGCGTGAATTTTGGACTCTGTAGCTCTATGTCCTCCAACAATATCGGCGATCTATATATCTTGTAATACAACTGTTGAGCTCGTTCAGAGACAAAAACGTCCTCCACTCGTAATGATGAGCAACCTTTTACCTGCGTCATGAGGAGTAGATCATTGAATAGGAACAGCACTAACTCCTTATTTGAACGCAGCTTGAATACACTTCCGGACCTGACAAATTGCCTCCAACCCAAGCAATTCGTTTTTGAATCGAACAAGATGAACTCGAAATAGTCCGTCTCTCCCTGATGTGGTAGACTCATGTCGGCGGTAACAGAATGCCTTTGATCCGATGAGCTTTCGAATTGGATTTTCTGCATAATGTGAGTTTGCGCCCAACGGAGTTTACGTTTGTTGACCTCGTTATCTTCCTTGAGTCTACAAGCTTCATTGACTCTGGTACAGAGCCGATTAGCTGAGTTTTTCAACTCTACAGCTAAATCCTGCAATTCGTGTGGTCCGTCATCCTCTATGATGCACTGTATCCTCGAGAATATGAGACTGTATTTTGTGATTCTTTGCATAGGTTTGAGAAGGAAACTGGTCAAAGGCAATTTTGCATTGCCAACAGCACGGGACAAGGTCCGTTCTTGGTTGTTTGGTCTCTCTAACACCTGTTGCTCAAGTAATCGATTTATGCTCCTCTGACACTCGCTTACCATCTGTTTGAAACGAATATCACTTGCGATCTTGGCCTCAAAATAACGTGTCGACTCGTTCTGGTGAGAGCAAAATTTTATGTAGAGATCGACGAGAGAAGCAAGCCATTCTCGGAACGTATAGAGGATAAAACTGTAGCTTTTCGGTTCGCTTGGGGATTCGAAAAGTTTCGAGAGCAAAGTTTCGTGAACTTGTATCAAACTGTCCCATTCGATGAACATCTTTCCAACGTCAAGAGACCCAGAAAGCGGCAGAATGTAGACACTCTGACAAAAGTACAGATCGTTCACATAATCCAATTCACTATTAATAAGCTCCCCAACAAGGTGGTCCAACTCGTTCCTGACTGGGCCGGATCTACCGGCTATCGTTCAAATGCGACCAATTGATTCAAGCATTGGGCGGGTGGGGAATATTGAGGACATTGAGGGGTTAAATGTTAGGTATCATGCGATAAAATTTGATTCATGAATTAGCTACAACAACGAATTATGGTGACTCGTTTAATAGGTTTGTGAAATAATTGTGGGATTGTATCAGTTACTAATCGTTTTTAAATTCGTGAATGTGTCGTGAGAGCAATTGAACTTGTTGCTCCCTGTTAAACCGACTCTGTTGACTTAGTTAAGTTAACTATAATTCCACCCCTTGTTGGAATGATTTCGATTACCAAGTGTATGGCGTTTATCTTGGGCTGTAACCGGATTATATTGACTTGCTGACGAATAGGAAGCTAATTATAGTGATTTGCACTCAGTGTCCTTAGGTACGATTTTGCTTTGCAATGCAAAATCTTAATTTGACGACGTTGCGCCGAACAAACCTCAAGAGTCTAGAACTTGAGATACCATGACTAAGTAGAATCTCAAAACCTGACTATTTCGCATCAATTCTCAACCTTCTTCATCGAAATACCTCTCAGGAATTGATTCGTCCCAACAAACTTGTAAAACTACAACGAACCTACTGTGGTATATCTGACGCAACACTCGAGCTAGTGCTCGACAATAACTTAACATAACTAGCGGGAAACCAACCGAACTGCTTCTTTTTACCTTTCACTTGGACTTCTCCCTCCCACCAACCAGAGTCCATCTTGCGCCGGATTAGAACAAGCTGACCCTTCTCCAGATTCAGCTGCTCCTGGCCGAGAGCCCGATAGTTCGCGATGACTGTAGCTACTTCAGCCTTCTTCGATCGTGATTTCTGAAAATCAACAAACGAACACAGATTGCAATGTTAGTAGAGAAGACAGATGAGGACAGGTATTTGGTTGGTTAGTTTTAGCAGAGTTAGAGGGATGAGTGTTAGCCTTGGTTATGCTATCAGAGTGAGATGATATGAACCTTAGAACGTAAACTTCCGACAGAACTCATCCTTTGTAATGACTGGTTACGCTCGAACAGTTAGATAAGAGTGAGAAAGAGTGCGAGAGTGAGAGTGAGTGGATTTGAGTATCTTGCAATATATTGCAAGATAGAGGACATTGAAAAGATTCGAAAGGGATCAGACATTTGTAACTCACCCCAACTTCAGCCTGTTCTTGCACAGTTTCCACTATTCGTTCTACATATGCCTCTGGAATCAGGCCTTTTTGGCCGTTCAGATCGCCCATGAGCCAACCAGGTTCATAGGCGCCATCAGAGCCGTAAACGATATCACCCGGATTGATTGTTAACTCGTCTGGATTTCTCGCTTCGAATGCATAAACCACTTTATACTTGATGGGTCCGTTCACGCTCGAACTTGGCTTCTTCGTTCCTAGAAATTCATCATTAACTGAAATGGGACCTTTATCCGACAAATTTTTACCACTCGAATTGATCTCAGCTGCTTCCTCTATTAGAGGCTCTACATAAGCCTCTGGGAACAAACCGTTGCGACCGTTTGACTCGCCTGAGAGCCATCCAGGCTCACAGAAAGTGTCTGAACCTGTAATAATATCACCAGGATTTATCGTGAGCTCATCAGGGTTCCTTGCTTCGAAGGCATAGATAGCTCTGTACCTCTTGATTTGCTGCCCCCCGAGGTCTTTAGTTTTCTCCACGAACCCATTTCCATCACCGGTAGTTTTATTGTTCAGGTTGAATTCGTCGTTCGGAGCATTGTTATCGTTATTCGACAGGCCTTCGAAAGTGTTAGGTAAAACTTGTGAGGGTTTCGGATTCCAAGGATCATCATCGATCTTTAGACTAGTTGGCTCTAAGTTGGTTGGTGGCTGATTAGGGAAACTCGGTGAGGAGTCCCAGACTGAATCTAAGTCTATAGCTTTAGACTTGTTCTCTTTAACAAACTGCTCCCGCATGGATCTTGCGCTGACCACTTTTTCCTTGTATAGTTCGTATGTTTTGTTCACCGTCTCGAAAACTGACCTTAGCTGCTTCTTTGATTCTTCTAACCTCTTGAGAACGTCGGCTAGCTCTTTTGCTTTTGCCTCCTTTTCTCTCGCGAACTCCTCTATTTTCTCCTTCATCTGGGCGATACTTTGTAGCTTGGCTTGGGTCGCTAACTGATCTAGTTCTACCTGTGCAGGGTTTACTAGATTGAGATCTTTCGCTATAGCAATCAGGTTGAGTTCCTCGTGATTCAGAAAACTCTTTCTATCTTGCAGAGTCTTGAGCTGTGCCTCTAGAGTAGTTATTAGCCCTGCCTTTGTATCCCTCTCCGTTCTCATTGAGTCGATCTTAGTTTTAGCCTCAGTTACTTGTTTCTTGCCGACCGCCAGCTGTTCCCGCAGTATGCTTGATTGCTGTTCGATAATTCTTAGTCTTCGACGTTCGAGCTCAGCTCGGCCCTTTTCAAAATTTTCGCGTCGTTTGTCCTCAAAACTATTGGAATTTAGAACGGAACTGGTCGCGACAGAACCAGGCACCATATCCGATGATTTCTGAGGTGTTTGGTCGTCATTATTCGCACTAGCCGAGGAGCCAGCTGAGGCTACCGAATGGACTGAGGTGGCGCTAATTGATCTAGTTCGTCGATAAGAGGGTGGGATCAGATCTGCCGGCAGTTCTGCTGGTAAGTTTTGCCCCGACCTCACATGATTGGTCAAGTGCATGGCTAGTATAAACTCCTCTCGAGTAAGCTGTCCATCGCCGTCGATGTCGGACAAATTCCATATTTCGGCTAGGATGTTTCTTGGCAGGCCTGATTGCAGGAGGATGTCTCTGCATTGAAGTCCCGACAAGAAGCCACTGCGACTCCTATCATGGAAGTTGAATAATTGAGTATATTTTAGTTTGGCCTGTTGAGGAATGGCCCAGTCCGTCATTGTATATGTATGTTGTCAGCCTTGATAAGGTTGCATTGGACGATTTAATAGGTCATTGTGAAATAATTCATGTTACTGGTGACCGAGCAAGCACTTTAATTGAACTGATTGCCAGAAACAATATTTAGGAGCAACCTAGATAACGCCATTCCTCCTGAATGTGCAATACAGAGAATTTATTTGACAACAGAAGCTTCGCGCCACCTGCACGATGAAAAACGAAATCGAAAATACGAAGGGGGTTCAATGCGTTTAGGGTTGTTAAAAACTTCGTTAAGGATAATCAACCTTATATGCGGCTCTTTATTGACTGATCTCTGTGAAAAGAATCCCACTTGACCTAACGCTTCCTAAACATAAACATTGAAGATATAAGTTACGTGGTGGTGTCAACTTTACAGTTCGAAGCCTTTAAATACGCCAGCTTTCTTCATTCGTTCGAACTCCTTCTCGTCATCCCAGTTATCGTAGAAATCTTTGAACATCTGCTGTCGTTTGTCCACGACATTAATCTTCATGTAGACGGCGAGTAGACAAGCTGCACCGACGGAGAAGTAAAGTCTTCTGCTCCAATACCTCATACCTGCGCCCCTCAACTGAGGTTTTGGCTTATCTGCCATCCTGATTTGTGTTGATGACTGGCTCTGGTCTCGTTTCGTAACAAAACTGCAAATTTACAGGAGTAAGTTATTGGGCAGTACTTAAAAGTGTCTAAGGGCAATATCAGAGATGAATCGTTCGACCTTTGATGTAGAAGTCCATAAGTCCTCGAGTGATGTACTCCCGAGTTGAGCTATGCGCGACATTATGATTTTGCATGCAACACAGATCCATGAACAGCACAAACCGCGGCAGACTTTTGTACGCTGAGTGGCTGAAACCATTTTCGAACATGCCTGAAGGTAAGACCTTCGTTCGAGGATTCGAACAGTTACATTTAGCTAACGACATAACATGGGTAGCATGGACCCAATATTTATTCTTGCTTCAAAGCAAAACCTCCCAGGCTTGATTCCACAATTGATTCTGAAAAATAACTAAGCCGAGGCTTCCTGCAAGAAGGCAACTGAATCAGTCAATTGGTCGGATATTGTTACTCTCGATTCATTCGAACCACATGAGAGGCGCTGTCCACATTCTGCGAGCTGCGGCATATTGAGCTAATCGACGTCCATTGCCGTTAACAAGGAGAGAGAGAGAGAGAGGATATCAAAAATGCTTTGGAGTAAAGAGTGGTGATAAAGTTAACCGACTGTTAAATTTTCCAAACTCACCCTACCTTCCACCAAGATCTACAGATGCCCCGCTTAAGGCAACGTATTTTGTTGGGGGTCTTGGTGTGTGGGGCTGCCTATGTTGGTGTAAGATGGCTTTATAGATATTGTCACTCTAAATCGTTGCCACCACCCATCGAGCCAAAAGCAGAGCGACGTGTTAACAAGTCAACCAATAGAAGTGGTCACAGCATCAGATCAACAAGCCAACTTTCTTTATTGGGCCCAGAGGGATGCCCGACAACGGCCGGATCTATTTCCTCATGGACAAATCAGACCTCAAGCCTGCTATTCTTCGACGTAGATCCGAATCTTCACTTTTTCAAGATTTACCAGGATCAGCTTTCAATAGTAGACTCTATTGCTATGCCCAGAACTGATAGGACCATTCAATTATTCTGCGAGTCAAAGGAGGAATTTTTAGCTAAGGTCGCATGTCTGAGAAACGCCTTTCAAGACATCATCTACGAAAGCGAGAATCGCTCATTTTTTGTCAACAGTGGCAAGGATATCATAAGAATCTTCCTATCTAACTCATCGAACGATCTCGAGAACTGTCTCAGTGCCTACGATAAGCTGTTGGATTACGTCGGCAACGAGTGTAATCACGAAGATATCGAGCAAGAAATAGGTATGAGAAAAATACCGATGCTTTCTTTCTATGATTTGGTTATAGATTATATAATGTTGGAATCGCTTGATGACTTAGAGAATCCGCCCGCAGTTGTTTCAAGTATTGTCTCGAATACTTGGGTATCATCAAAGTTTCGTCAATCTGCCTGCCAATCCGCTGTATCCACTGCCCTCAAGTACAAGCGATCGCAACTCAAGAACCCAGACGGATTTTTTTCCCGTTTTTACTCGGTCTTGGATTTCCTTTCTCCAACTTTAGCTTGGGGCTTCCTTGGCTCCGATGAGGAGCTTCAATTCAAGTGTGAATTCTTGAAAGAGTCACTTTTAGGACTATGTAGAGACTTGTTCAGTTTTGATAGTGTCAGGTACACCAGTTATGATGACTTAAAGAGAGATATTATGACAGTTGCTCGCGAAAGGTACTGGGACCTAACCGAAAAGTTATCGTTATAGAGTGTGGACAAAGGCTCAATAAAGTCGTTGAGCTGTAGACAGATTGAGAGTTGTCCACCTTTTGTGGCCAACCATTCAATTAATACATTCCCTATGTATATGTGTTTGTCGATCCTCAATATAGACCACATCCCTTCAAATTATTAGCTATTATAACATCGGTAACAGCATCAAACACAAATTGAATGTTTGTTGTATCCGTGGCACAGGTCATATGGCAGTAGATTTCTTTGTCGTTGGATTTGTTTTTAGCTTCAAATTGGGCCTGTACAAATGCAGCCGCCTCTTGGTAATTTTGGTCGCCAGTGTATTCAGGAAAGCAAATAGTCAGTGGGGATCGTTTGATCTTTTCCTCAAATAGATCCTTCTTGTTCAAAAATAGTATTATCGCCGTCTCCAGGAACCATTTGTTATTACATATTGAGTCGAAAAGTTTCAATGATTCCTGCATACGATTGGTGGTCTCGTCCTCGTGTAGAACCTGATCGTATTCAGACATGGCGACGCAAAAGATGATCGCAGTCACGTCCTCGAAGCAGTGGATCCACTTCTTCCGTTCGCTCCGCTGGCCACCTACATCGAACAATTTAAAATTCAAATTCTTGAACGAGAAATGGACCTCTACGATTCCGGTTGTTTTAACTCTTGTTCTCAGGATATCTTGCTCAATGGGCATATAATCCTTTCTACCAAGCCGATCAAGATCGTCGAGAAAGTATTTGGCCGAATCGTTTAGCTGGTACTCGTTGGAACGCTGAAAACACTGCTGCACGCCCTCGTCCGCCCAAAGCCTCTTCATGGCTTGCAGGAATTCTTCACTAAAGGGTTCAGTATCCTCCATTCGAGTCACTATGTCGAATACCATCTTAACGTCCTGTTCGCGAGCCCTCTCAGAGAAGTCGATCTGGAGCGATTGCATTGCGCGCAAAATGGCTACCATAGATTGTATCGTGTTCGAGTAAACGACTGGCTTGTACTGGCGGAAGTCCTCTGGTGTGAAGCCGCTGTCGTGGATAATCTTCATTTGTTTAACAATTGTGGACTTCCCAGACTCGCCGGCGCCCAGCAGGAGGAGCTTAATGTCCTTTGCGGCCTGTATTCCATCCTCTTTGAGGTTCTTCTCGATTTGCTTTGACCTAGCGAGCGCGGCGCGCTCGTCGGCGGACATGGTGCAACCCATTTTAACGGGCCTGCGGCTGGGCTAGTTTAAAGTTAACATAAAATGGTTTAGGGTGCATATGCGTTACGAACATATAATAGGTGAGTTGATTTGCTTGCCAGCGAATGGGTTGTGTTAAATATTGAATCGGCCGTGGTGGAATATTCCACTCTACTATGCATCTACTCTCACAATCTCATAGCAAGCTCTCTGCCAACCTGCATCCATCCTCACGTTACCTCTCCCCTCTCAATGCCTCCATCCCTCGCTAGATACACATTTCTCGAGAGTGGTGAGTCCTTAATCTTGACCAGGTCACGGCAGAACGGATTCCACAAGGTGAGCCCTGGGCCGGCTTGGAGGTTGCGTGATGCGCAAAATGTGGACTGTGAGCGAGAAGTTAGTTTCAAGAACAATAATTCCTACTCAGACTCATGTTGGAACTTTGTGCTCAGCTCCCATTGCGACTATTTGAGGCCAACAATTTCCGCGCCGGATCCGCCTCAGTCCTCTCATTTTGCAAGCCTCGCTCGTTGCTCTCTATCCCGCTGCCTAGTGGCCATAGCGCTCATTGACTAACCTATGGGCGCGAAAACAACGCACAAGGCCACGCACTGTCTCTTGTGCAGCTAGACCTGCAGGCCTCTGAGGCTGTGCGTTTCGCCTCCATAAATAGCGTAGTGAACTCCTGGGACGATATGGCATAGCATAGCTGACTGGTCGCGTGAAAGGCCGCGCTCGCTGCAACTCTTGCCCGGAAGCGGGAGGCTCTCGTGCACTTGCATGTCTCTTTCGATAGGCAAGACCGAGAGACACGCCCTTTAGGGCTATCGATAGTCCGAATCGAGCGGGACCGAATCTAATGCCATCTTTACACTACACTCTGCAGATACCCGAACGCTTGCCCGTCTGACCGCAGCGCACGCGTTTGCCACGAGCCACCGTCTCTTGTTGTGTTCCAGCCTGTGCGACAAATCTACGCATAGCGCGCCTTAGCTCGCCTGTCTGCGCGACTGTCTGCTTCGCGGCGTTAACCCTCATGGCAAATCTATCCATGGTTCGCCTTACATCGACACCTGACGATCGATACAGCCATCTAGTCGCAACGACATTGCACCATTCCACTACTATAGAGAACGGAGCCGAAAAAATTAACCTGTTTGAGGTCATACTCTCACGACAATTCAAGTGAAACTCGGGCTGTTGAGAGCGCCTCCCCGAATCGATGGTTCAGCGAAAGTTGCGAACCTCACAATCATGAACAGGTGGAAACCCCATTTTGGTCGAACCTAATCTTTTATTTAACAATCAACTCAATTTTCCTCACGTTGCCAGACTATCTCAACTCTGTTAAGTGGATCTAGGTTGTTCTCACAATCGATGTCAAAATGGTGCATGAAATGGATGGCATTCCTCAGTGCTGACATTGTACAAGACTGTATTTGTATCAACAAGCCGTCCTCGACAATGCCTATCTTCGCCGACTGACCTGTTTGATTAGCCTTGAGAGCGCCACTAAAAATTATAAAACTAGCTCCAAGAGTTCTGCTTGATTCTAAATTTTCGAAGGAAACCGCTTGATTTAAGGATTTCTTGTAAAACTCCACCGTCTCGTACTGACCGTCCTCGTTCTGCACAGAGACTAGATGCCCATCAGCCTCAGAGATCGGAGAAGAGCTCCATGCGAGAACGTGTTCATTGTTGGAGCTGTCCAAGACCTTGTTGAACTGTTGGTAGCTGGACTGTTGTACCTTGACTAGAACTTTTCTCGAAGCCCGGTTTACGGTAACTTCCAAGCCGTCGACGTGGGTGATTGAGTAACGGAAGTTCCTAAAATCACCAAGAATACTTATAATTGTATGACCTACTTCATAGTAAACTGGTTCTCTTGATCTAAAACTAACGATTGGATACGGGTAACTATCGTATTTGTGCCCTAACCTCAGCAGAAGTCTGATAGGGAACACCTTCGACCACGGAACCTCCCATCTCTGGAGTAGTATTGCAAACAAATATGGGCTTGCTGGTAAGATTAGACCATTTAGACAGTGTTCCTTGAGTGGTCTCACAAACAGTAAACCTGCCGTGTCTCTATTATCGAATAAACCATCCTGGAATAAAAGATTGCCCAAATTCTCCAACGATTGTCTTCGCAGGGCAAGCTCGTGAAGTGTCAAGAATATCTTAAACACATCACGAGGTACACAGGGATCATCTTTATCCTTGTCGATAACAAGAACAACTTCATTCTGACCTAGTCTACTCAGACCCTCAGAGCTGGAGCACCAGTAAACTTGTTCTTCTAATTTTGTGTCCGACTGTTGGCTAACACTGGCTAGATTTGCTTTTTGTCTCTCTTTATCAATGCAACAGTGTTTGGTGGTAAGTTTTACTCTCAGTACTAGGTCCCTCAACAACAGGAAGCTGACAACTCCATCATCACCAACGAGATCAGATATTTCTTCGAATTTTACAACTCCGTCCAATGGACCACTTCGAGATTCTACGGTTGCTTGGGTGTCTTTTTTTCCTCCAGATAACTTGAATTGACTCATTATAATGTTTGCTAGGGAACTAGCAGTGCTTGCATTTGTCTCACCATTTTTGGTTACGAGCGAATCCTTGCTCAGGACGATAGGCGGCAGATATCCCTGTTCATCACATACAGTGATATTTTGGGAGTCTAAACCGGCGCCTCGTCTCTTAGTCAAGCTCTGATTTTCAACTCGTCTTTGTCTCGTAAGTAAAGAGTACGAGGTAGATGGGCGCTCGCAAGAGGATGCCGGGACCGAGTTGATAGTGGTCTCAGAAAGATCGGTGCCCGGGCGTATCCCATCCGCAAACATCACTTGTTTGTTGACCGGTGGATCTAAAGAGGAAGGGTTGTTGCATTCGGTTGTATCACTTCTCGATTGGTTAACTGTCTTCAAAACTCCATGGACTTTCACGCTCGTTGTTGACCGTTGTACGGCTGAGCTTGGAATCACTGGAACAAAAGTTGATCTAACGTTCCTATCGGTATTCAAAAGAGTGTATTCGATAAGATCGTGACATTGGTTGCATACTCTCGCCTCCTTATTGTCTAAATATAACAGTTTGGCTTTCTGACGACAACAATCTCCACAGAATATCTTTCCGCAGGATCTGCAGTGATGACGTCTCCTGATGAGGGTGAATAGGCTATCACAAGACATGCAAGAGTCAGTCTCATGGTCTGGTAACCATTCAGGTGGGTGAGTTCCGGGCACTCGGATTGGAGACTCCGTATCCAAAGCCGAGGTAGGCTGAGTGAAGATATGATTTGATGACACAGCTTCACCTCCTTCATTTGAGGCCCTAACAATCGATTCTTCAACCCTATCAGATGTACCAAGGGTTTCGCCTTCACTGTTTGTGGTGGTCTTGTTTGATGATACCTCGTTCGATTGCAATCGAACGTTGGACATGATATTGCGCCTACGTGAACGGAGCTCGGAAGGTTTAGGGATTTCAACTTGTGAATCTGGCTTGAAGGATCACAAAATATTGTCTGGAAATGAGGCGATCGGGTGGTAGTACACTAGAGTGAGTCTATCCCGTTGTGGAGGAGTTAGTTGAACATTAAATGTATGAAGTCATTGGATTAGTCTGAGAGCCAGCTCGAGAAGCCAATGGCAAATATTATCGCGGAATATATTCCGATCTAAGTTATGTATTCCCGAATTTCCCTCTCTATGTTTCTATTTTGCCTTTGTTTTTGTCATGTTCGTACGACGAGCTTTACACTCACAGCATGAAGTATATTGGACACAAAAGTGAACAGTGGAGGGGAGGATGAAAAACCTCTCCCCTCGAGTTCAGTTTGGAGCATTTTGTCAGCCCCTTGGCTGCTACTAATTTGCTCACCTGGAGCCAGATTCATTAAGCACAACAATCGTATCTTGTCGAGAGAAGTGGTCCCTCGGGCCATTCTCCGCAAAGAACCAGGTCCTCTCACATAAGCTTGGTTTTTGGGCTGATTTTTAGAGCCAGAGATATTCAGTTTTGCGACAAGAGGCCTACAAATGCAGCAAGCTTACCTTAATCAAGTTGTCCCTTGATGCCTTCATATTTTACTATCGCCTTGTTTATGGCTAGATAGCGATCTTTAAGCCTTCGATTCGATTGCTACACGATGAGTCCCAGCCCTTGATTCACCTGCCCACAAGCCATCGCTTACGCTGAAATTATCTCGCGCGCCCCTTCTCACTCGGCTTAGAAGCAAGTTGGCTCTTGAAATCTAGCCAAGCTCAACTGAGCCATCCTGTGAGTAAACCAAACACTTGCACACAAGCGAATTGAATACTTGATGAATCCTCCAAACACTATAGGCGAGAGTCTGCCAATCGGCTCGCTAGTTTGTCCGTAAGCCATCTTGACTAGTCCACCGATAACGAGCGGTGTTTGGGTGATGAAAATTTCTGAGTCTTAAAGCTCGTCGACCGAAAATGAAAGATCAGATACTCGCGGCCAGTCAAACTTGTGGTTTCAGAGCCAATCAGTTAAGGTCCGGGCACGCTAAGCCGGAGCACAAGCCGAGACCATCGGGGATAGCAGGAGAGAGAGAGATGGATAGTCTCTCACCTAGATCCCAGCTCGTGTTCCGCAATCTCACAAAGCTGGCGCACTCAGTTCACCTTCAATACCAACTTAACCAAGCTAAGGTGCCAGGCTGAGTGATCATGAACTAGGCTTTAAGATTCTCAGGTCACTTGGTTCTGGTGCTCATAAAGCTCGAGGTGGTAACATAATCTAGTGTATCGATGCACGATTTATTACATTGTATCCAATAGAGCAAAAATCTCGGCCACCAATTGAGATTGGCGTGGGAGGACAACATTGTAGCTCAAGTCGATGCAAATACTCGACTTATAGCCCAGAAGCTCGTCATATTCTATCTAAGCGGCTTCATTACATTGCCACCTCTCTGGCTTGACAAGCAGTGTTGTCACCAAAGCTTGACGCAAGGGCTACGCCGTACATGCATGAGTATGAGATGCAGGCAAACGTGCAGTTTCTGCTCGCCTTAAAACTTCTTCTATCCGGGTCATGAACCTCGGAAAACCTGAAATGAACATTGAAGACAACTAGAAGCCCCAGAAGTAGGTAAGCTCGGCACCCAACAATTGGCGCCCTCACTCTCTCATGATGATTGTAGTGCTAAAATCAGTGTAATGTCAGCAAGTGATTGCCCTGGACTCGAGTCATAGGCAACATAGGCTGGTTTCAACAGATCTGGACAAGCGGTGAGGCCCACGCGTCGGCCAACACCCGCGCTCCCAAACATCTCCCGTCTTGAGCCTAGATCGCGAGCTCCATTTTGCCTACTGTCTTTGTCTGCTGTTTGGGTAGAGGTTAACAATACTTAGGCCAAAAGTGAGCAAAAATTGGCGGCCCGAATCCCAGCAATATGGCGAGCGAGAGTCTGATTGTAACCGAGATTAAATGCGCTGATTGCGGGGCCACTCTCTACTCGCAATTTGCTAGATCATTTTCGTTTGATATCAAGCTTAGCAGGATCTACCCTGCAAGCAATAAGGCGCCAAACTTGCCACCCGTGAGCCTAGTTTCTAGGGACCCTTGTGCGCCACTGTTGGGTGAGTTAGGAGTTCTGTATACTGCGGTTGAAATTCTACGGACCGGCTGCTCCCATCCTTACAAACAATTGCAAAGCATTGACAGCGCGAATTTTCTTGCCTACTGATCGGCCCATCATAAGCGGCACCCAGACGGCTTCCAGTCTTTCCCCTTCCTGGCCACCAAAGGAATGTGAGGCTAGGCAAGCGGCACCACTCCTCCCAATCTTGTCCCAGAAAATCCTCATCTCGCCCCTCCAACTGTTGCTCATCGGTCACAAGCAACAATCCTTTCATGCACATAAACAAGCAAACTTTCCTATTGTGTAACAATCAAATTAGTATACAAATTTCGGCCGCGAATCCGGGCCGATTATTGTGCAATCTGCGTAAATATCGGGCGCCGCCAGCAAGAGGGGGCAGCAATAGCAGTTGCGCTCGCAAAAGCCTGAAACTCTCTATAACGCGCGCGCGTCTCTCGCTTGAGTCTCTAGTCCATCGGTAGGTAACATTGACGCGCCTAGGTGGCCACAGCGAGATATCCGCCGTTGTCACTGTGACCGGCGAACAAAAGTTTGACAACCAGTTGCTGATTCAGCCACTCTAATTCGAGCTTATTACCTGATAGCCAGCAAATTCAATCAAGCTAGAGACGAATGAGCGAAAGGAAGGGGGAAATTAAGAACCTGGCATGCAATGAGTGCTTTGTAAACCATGTTAGTTGGCTTGCGAGCCTGATCGATCGAGGTGGTCAAGATAGTAGCGACAAAATCCGGCTGAAGAGATAGAGATTGCGCGAAGAGTTTGCACACTCTCTATAGACACCATAAAGCTGTTGCCAGTACAGTTTGGCCTGACTAGCTGGGCGATTTATCTCGTATCAAGATAAGGAGAGATAAGCACCGACGGCGATAACAATATTTGCGTTAAAGAAGATATGTGCAAGCCTTGCAATCAATGCTGCCAGATTCGTTAGGTGAGTCTTGTATTTGAGAAAAAAGGTTGCAAAGACTTGAGCTTAAAATCTAGCAAGTCAGGCATCCAGAAGAATGAATGTTATATGAAAAAACTCGATAAAATGGGGAGAAGTTAGAGCAATAACCAAGAGAATCAGCATACAACTGAGGGTGTGAGAGCTATCGATTTTGAGCTAGTTATTAATTGCTCGCTTGAGCGTCGTCATCATCTCACACTGTCTAGAATATCCTACAGATGAGGGATCACAAAAACGGAAGCGAGCAAGCAAGCAGGTGAAGAGCTAGCGAGAGTGAGACTGGCAAAGCTCATGAGGGTAAGCTCATGGATCAAGACATTCTAGTGGCGAGTTATATAAATAAGCTCTTGCTACATCATCGCAACTCTTTTCAGACTGAGCCTAAATATAACCAGACGAAAAGCGGCACTACAATTCAGTGTCAGTATCATTAGAGAGCGAAACTCGAAAAATAGTCGACACATGCAACAGGCCCTGTGTGAGCTTGCGGTTACCGGGTGTCTAATATTGATAGCATCGACCTCAAATAGGAGGCCAATCGAGCAGACATTCAGCTGCCACTAGTTGGCCAATTTGTTGAGAGATTCCATTTTTGAGGCCAGAACTTGGCTGCCAGTCTGGCAACTGCACTTATTCTCTATTTGCCATAGGAGCTTAGTTTTCATTGACTGAGTTCGTGGCTCGTCAAGCTAGTCTGGCGTGATTCGTTCGCAACATATAGCAGCCATTCCTCATGTCCGTTCTCAGTGAGTAACAAATATAGGTTATGAGATGCTAAGAGGGCAAGTTAGCTCGGCGAGTTTGGGTACTAGAGCCTCAATTTGAGCTCCGAAGGAGGAAGGCAATTCACTCGGCTATATAATCGCATGATATACACAACCTTTCAAGATCCAATCAGTTATACCAGCTAAGTTGGGCCAACATGAGTCGCACAAGTTTCAAGCAGCAGCTCATGAAGGAGCAACTCATGGAACAGGAGAGGAGAGAGCAGAGGCAGCAGCATACCTATTTATCAAGTCAGAGAGCGCATCATAGGAAAGGGTCCCACCACTCAGCGGGTCGTCAGAGTTCCAATAATGGAGGCGGGAATTTCGAGACTACAAAACGTTCGACCATGGAGGGCAACCAGGCAATCAACAAGCTATTCGCCTATGCGGATGCTTCAAACCCAACGCATGATAACAAACTAGCTTCGACCTGTTTAGAACGAGCGGTGGGTCCCGTTTATGCCGACCAAACGCACGCAAGCCTTACAAGACCCCAATCCGACCATTATGGAAGCGCTAGCATCCAAACAAACTCCAGCTCCTCACCAACCAGCTCCTCAACCAATTCAGCCTCATCAAAGTCGCCCCTATTCAAGCAAAGTCAATGCGACGTTCTACGTCCGAAGACGAACCTAATTTCAGGACAGCAGGTTGATGGCTCTGACATGGAACAGATTGATACAAGCCAAACTGACAGCTCTTTATCGAGTCGAGCGTGGTTTGAAAGTTTGTCGGCCAACAACAGGTCGCTAAGCGATATGCAACCGGGACAGTCCTTACCTGCAAATTTACTTTCAACGCAAGTTAGCGAAGACCTCCAGCCAGCGCCATCGTCTGAGCAACAGCATCACCAGAACCAATTCTCGCAAAATCAGTCGCCTCTCTTTTCCAACACTCCCTTGCACCAGCACCAGCTAAGCCTCGACCAAATTTACCATTCGATCGACCTCTCGAGGCTTGAAAAGCACAATCATCAACCTGGACAACACTTGCATCAAGCGACAAATCTCAGGCGAGTTGCAAGTAGTGATGAGAGTCATAGTCGATTGCAATCGCAACCACAAACGCAGCAACCACAGACTGCAAACTCGCCCAATTCATTCAACAAGTCATCCCATTACCCAAGCGCAAGTTCCATCAACCAACTATCGGCTAAGCAGCCAAACCAGAAGCCTCCTCACCTACATCCGCTGCACATCAGCACGAGTTTCGATGCTGAGCGGACGCAGCTGAATGTAAACAGAGCCAGCAACAACTATATGCCCTCTGCTGAATCTATGGGCTCCGGCCAGCGGAACGCAATTTCGTCCTCTTATTTGGAGCAACAGCATAGCCTTTATCAGCTAAGACATTCAGTCTCTCATGTGAAAGATCCTAATTGCGATTCAGAGCTGAATCCTCGCCTGGTGCTTATGTCTAATGGGAACCGCTCGAGCACGAGCAATCAGGTCTCACCAAGCCAATATCCGGGTCAGAGGATGATGGGCAAGCATTCAAATGGATTTGCCATGCAAATGTCTACGCCTTCACCGCTCAGTCCGGACGCAACGAGCTCTCTATCTGATGACAACCTGTCGAACATAAACGAGGAGGAGATTTGGCCTGAGGACATTCAACCGGCTACCGGATTGATTGTTCAAATTTTAGACAACCAGCCACAAAATACGAGCCAAACTCAGCAATCATTGCAAACTACCCTACAAGAGACATCAGCTCAGGTACAGTCTATCGATGGATCGATTAATCAACAATACTATCACCACATCCAGAACAGTCGCCAACCTCGTAGCTACACAGAGTCCTGTTTCAGATCGATCAACGAAACGAACACCAATTTAAATGGACAAAGCTACTTGTCCGCCTCAGTGAACTTGGGTCCATCTTATCAAGGTAATGCTGGACCCACCTTATGCAACCAAATTAACGCGAAAAAAGTGCCCAGACACAACAATGCAACCAACAACCATGCAGCAATGGATGGAGTTGATTTTTGTTGCGGGGAGATTCCTGTTTCCGGTAACAACCCATATCTATCAATGCATCAATCTGGCGACAATCAGAATGATTCAGCGATAGCTTTAAATTCACCATCAAACAACCAAGCAAATTACCACAACCACGGAGTTGGTAGTCTTGTGCAACAACAATACCCAACAAATACACTTGGTAAGCAGAGTGTTCTTGCCCAGAGTTACGATCGCTCTCCAACTTCGTCTAGTATTGTGAGCATTCTACCTATGGTCAAGACCCAAACTCCTGGACCAATCTGCGAAACACCGCTTCCCTATTCGAATCACCTCTCAAGCTCTTATCCAAGCCAATCGGAGTACGACCCTAACAACAAGAGCCTGATAAAAGAACGTTTGAAGAAGGATAATCACAACCAAATCGAGAGACGCAGACGCTACAACATCAATGACAGAATCAAAGAGTTAAGCTCTTTATTGCCAACAAGTGATGATGACGCCAAGTACCATGCATTGGTGCGAGATATGAAACAACACAAGGGAACAATCTTAAAGGCATCCGTCGACTATGTCCGATTGCTCAAGAAGGAGGTGTACGAATTGGAGCTCCAGCGACAAGAGCTTGAGATGGCAAATCGCAAGATGAGGGAGCGGATGCAAGAGATGGAGCATAATCAAAACTCTATGAACCAGATGAACAGTAGTGATGATCGGGTTATTTCTAGCGTCGACAATCAGCAAACGTTACACAACCAAGGTACTGATTGCCCTGTGCTATGGCACCCGAACTTGTCGAACAGGTCCGACCTTGCAAATTCGACCATGATTATAGATAGCAATGGCAGCAAGGTCTATGAAGATCATGCGATGGATACCTCAAATTCGGATTCTACGCTAAATCAAAATGCAGATGGCGCAAACGTTTCGAACGCAATCTCTTCAACTAGTGACCTTTACGACCAACATCAAGGGGAACATCGATTATCTATTCATACATTAAATAACGAAGAACAAAACAAATATGATGACGAAGGCAGTTCGCGCGCTCTCTGGAAGGTTGATGGAGATGGCGACGTTCAGTATCACGCCGATGAAAATTCTGGCCTCAAACTGGCCAACGCCTATGGCGGGCGAACAGATCCTATCAAGCGAGAGCTTGAAAGTGAGAAACAATGTGCAATTTCTGGTTGATTATTGTCAATTAGATCATGGTTACGTACCACTAAGACTCAATGGTGAAAACAGCTTTGAAATTTAGATCTACTCAACAGTATCCGTAAACACTTCCGTTAGTCATACTACCTCGGTCTGGAACTTCAAAATAATTCTCTCATTGTGGTGCCAAAAAGATGATTGAATCATAGGTTCTTGTTGCATGATAATCCAAAAACCATCTATTGGTTAAGTCATGTACTTTTAGTACGCAAAAGACAAGATAAATAACTCTCCCGAACAAATTCATTTTATTTATTTCTGGTTTTGAGTTTCGCAGACTTTTACCTCACTGATTCGTTCAAAGAAAATCTGATGCGTTTCTCTACTGTTTTACTACATTGTATTTTAGGAACTGAAAGACTGGATTAGATTTTATTTTTTTTGTTGTCATGAGTACAGAATAGCGATAGAGAAAAAGACGGCCGCTGACAGGATTTGCACCAATGATCCTTGCTCGGCAGCTCTCCAGATTAATTTATTATTTGGACCTCACAAGAGAGAATAAAACAAATGCCAGTTGTGATATTGTAATTTATTTGTTTTTGACATGCCAACAGTATCTTCTCAAGACTTAAAATAAATATCAACAATTGCCAGAAAACATAGCCATCAACGTTTCGATCTTTCAAGGAAGAATCGGCATCACGATCGTGCATGATCGTTACCCGCTTAAAATAAAGTGGAAGAATTCGGCTATAGCGTGGAAAAAACACTTCTAATCTCAAGGTAGAGCCTCAAAGTTTCGATAACTTGATGCTAAATCGGACACGAGTCAATGCGTAGAATTAAACAATAGATACATATGTTGCCGAAGACCCTCTAAGAAAGTGCGTCACCCAATCAAATAGCAATTTGATCAGGTGCGTTCTGTTTTCAATTTGATCTATTTAATCATGGAAGTCCCACCTCAGCGGAGGAAAGTATCATCTCCCTCACCAGTACCAGGTAGCGATGACGATCAGAACGCTGAATCTACTTCTACGCCAATCCCAGCCATAGTCCGGACCTCTAATAATGGAACCTGCAGTTCCACTGCTCCCGAAACTGGCACAGTGGCCACCACTACGGAATCCACCGACAAACTAACCACTGGCCCGAGGGCAAAGCGGGCTAGAACATCTGCATCAACGAAAAGTAGTAAGAGTGAGCAAGGGGTAAAATCAAATAGAAAAAGAGGCAGAAAGTCGAATGGCGGTGATGCTGATGATGCGGATATGACTAGAGATCTGGACGACCCCCCTGATGACACCAACCTGAGAGAGATACAGTTGCCAAAGGCTGTGCCAAATATGAAGCAGCATGACCTTGCGCCAGTTCGCGGTGGAACGGTTTTGGATTTGGATTATGAGCCAGACACCATTATAGATGAAGATGATGACAATCAAGCAACAGATCAGACCCATTACATCATTGTACCCAGTTACTCTTCGTGGTTCGACTACAACTCCATCAATGTAGTTGAGAGAAGAGCTTTACCTGAATTCTTCAGCAACACAAACAAATCGAAAAGCCCCGAGGTCTACATAGCGTACAGAAATTTCATCATCGATACATATAGACTCAACCCGATGGAATACTTGACTGTCACAGCCTGTAGAAGAAACTTGACGGGGGATGTATGCGCTATCATGCGTGTGCACGCATTCCTCGAGCAGTGGGGCTTGATCAACTATCAAGTAGAGCCTGAACTGAGACCCACTCCCATGGGGCCTCCATCAACCAACCATTTCCACATACTAGTTGACACACCGTCCGGGATCAAGCTTGCGGGGCAAGATGGAAAAGCTGCCCAGAATGGCCATTCTAATGAAACAGCATCTCTCCAGTTGTTTAACCCGAAAAATAGAGATACCGAATCAAATGAGGATGACGAATTTACGAAGAACAAAATCAGTTCGTTCGGCCTAAGACTAGAGGATTACGCGATCCACAATCTGAACTTCCAAAGCAGAGGTGCAGCAACAGTATCACGCGAATGGGAGGAGTCGGAAACATTGGCTCTCCTGGAAGGCATCGAATTATACAAAGATGATTGGAACAAAGTCTGTGAGCACGTAGGCAGTCGAACCCAAGACGAATGCATATTGCATTTTCTCCGTCTACCTATTGAGGACCCTTTCTTAGTTGAAGATGGTGCTGCAGCTTCAACAGCTGTTGGTTACCAGCCGATTCCATTCTCTAAATCGGGAAACCCCATCATGTCTACAGTTGCCTTCCTTGCCTCAGTTGTAGATCCTAGAATAGCTGCAGCTGCTGCTAAAGCTGCACTTCGAGAATTTTCAAGATTAGCTGACGAAGATGGCTCTAAGGAGAAGCCATTGAATGAGCAGAACCTATCTACAGCCGCTGCTTGCGCTCTTGGAGCAGCAGCCGTCAAAGCCAAGTACCTAGCCTCAATTGAAGAACGTAAGATCAAATCTTTAGTCTCTGTCCTCATTGATGCTCAATTAAAAAAACTCGATATCAAAATGAAGTATTACGAAGAGCTAGAGTCTCTGGTCGACAAAGAACGAGACATCATCGAGAACCAGAGAAAACAATTGTTCAAAGAGCGTCAAGAGTTTCAGATGGAGCAGGTTCGAGCAGCAGACTATCGTGCTGGACAAATTCAGGTGCAGAATATGATAAACCCGGGCTCGTAAAGTTCGAACCAACATACTCTCAAGCAGATTTGCGATAAATCATACCTCAAGGAAGTGCTCAAACAGGTAGTATTGATCTGCAGCGGAGATTTTTTTTTATCGAAAGCATCAATTAAAACAAATTGACAAGTTTTAAGAGGCACTAAGCGTACATCATATAGATAAGTTAGCTCAATATAACACTTTTATCATGCTCGCATTCCATCAATCAGGGAGTGTCGAGATGAGTCTGTAGGTGAAAAGACCTAATGCGAACGAACAACCTAGTTTCATTTCATAGCTTACACTTAGGAATGCAACTACATGTGCAAATAGGCCCAAAGTTTGTGTCGATGCCTGGTCTTGAACTAATTTGGCCTTCTTACAAATCTCTGAATCGATAGAAAGTGGTAAGAATAAGGTGGCGACGCATGCTATAGCGAAAATTGCGCACACTAGAATAATGAGGGAAAGACTTTGGTTAGCGAAGCTAACTGAGAAGGGTCATCTAGCCATTATAAATGATATTTTCTCACCTAGGTTGACATTTGATTCACCATGGAAGCGTTCCGCCTGAGAACTTTGCCTGATAGGGCGAGTAATGTTCTGTCTCTGATTTGCGAAAGTTCTTTGACTAATAGAGGAGGATGTTGATGCTAACTGGATCGACTGGTTGGAGGCAAGTGATTTAACTGATTTCACCTTGCATTTGGAAGCTTTGTCCTCGCTATATAGATGGACGCAACCATCCTCGGATTCAATCAAGTCTTCAGTCTGACGCCAATAGACTTTGATAGGCTTGTTGCCCCTTAGCTGGCCGACTTGAAGAGTGATACGAAAATAATCTATTGTTTGGAATTCTTCAGTTGGCTCAGGGAGTTCCTCAATTTTTTGACCCAGTAGTCTGATTGTTCTGCAAAGAGCGAAACACAGTTCAGTTATCGTGTCGTAGATGAGGCATAAATTTGATTTGGGATAGCATTTACTTACATGTCTATTCTTCGATTCGGCTTGATAATTCCTTTGGTCATACTTACATCAAAGCGATCAGGACTTGTCGTCATTATTCGAAATTGAGCATCATTACCATAAGGATTGAACACAGTTAGCAGGGATCTACGTTTGTTCATTGCAAATATAAGTTCTGATGGAGTTATGAAAACTGGTAGATCTATTCTCGAAGTATCATTGTCTATCTGTGTTTTGCTTGAGCTACTCATTGTTTGGTCTTGGGATGAGCGACTAAATATGCATCGTCTTTGGTGGTGCTTATATAAGTCCCACACTAGGTTTTCTTTTGTACAGGTTTTCCAAATCGCTGTGGTTCAAAAGAATTGCTTTTAGGTCATCAATCTTAATACTTGGGGGGACTGGATCACATATGCCAAGAGCAACGGAGAGCAGAGATGTTCGTTGTATATTCGTTTTAGTCGTGAGTTCACTGGTCTAGGTGTACGAAGGTCCAATACTGTAATCAAGTGAGACTTTGTTGTTCCACTTATGACTTATTTCTTCCATGTGTTTATCTCTGTAACGGGTCTACGTTTACTTTTGTACAGTTTGCCGAGAACACTTACGCCCGAAGAAATAATTCCAAGATACAACCAAAGGAAGAAATTGTTCGAATTCATGGAGCTTTGCTCTCATGATAAGCCTCTAGTCTCTAGATGATAATTCCTCTGATGTGCTTGCACTGCATTCGATGTTTTGATAAAAATCAATAGTGGTTCGTAGTAATTCAAAGGTCATATTTATTTTTTTGTCATGAGACGAAACACCGTTTCATCATGTTCACGTTAAAGAACTGAACACGTATGACACGATCTTCGTGAATATCCTTGTGATTAAAATAAATAATCAAAGCCGTTACAGAAATAAATACTATCCAAAGACGAGATGAGCGGGATAAAGTGTGGGTACTTCACCTTCATCAAACTGATACATCCTGCAGAGAGGGTTTTGTTTATTTAAGTTATGAGGAACTTGGATTCCAAGTCTTGGAAAGCTTGGAATCAAAAGGAAAAAAAGAACGCAACAGAGAATCGAACTCGGTCCGAGAAGCCAAGAACAGATAAAAGGAACAAATATATGTATCCGTTACTATAATGCTCATACGCGGACCCGTTACGAAAATGAATATCTGTCGACTGAAACATGCGTTCTGGCCTAAAAAAACATATCTACATGTCCTCAAGTCAATTGATCAAGATCACAGCGATAAATCTGTTCTCATTGGTACTCTCATTCTGTTATGACTTGATGTCACGAGGCAAATCAATTTCCTTAGGTGTAAATCCCAGTTCTGCATTCTTCTTTCAATACCAACTGAGGAATCGTCAACAACTGCACCTATCTTCAACTGTCCCGTTATCTCTGTCTTGTTGAAGCTCAGGCCCCCCGGGCTCAAAGTCGAAGTGATGGTAAGGATTAGCACCAGTCTTCCAGAGCCACCACTGATGCAATCATGAAACAACGCACACTAGTGTCTATCTCGTTCGAGATAAGCTGAGTGGAAGGAATAGTCGATGAAAAAAGTTTATTTCACATAACTAACAGTTCTTCAGCGGATACCACGAGGTGATCTCTTTCGACGATTCGATTGAGTCCAAAGGTATCAGCGCAGCACCGAGAAACGCCTTGTATTGCACCAATTCAGAATGCCATATTGAAACTTGCAGAGTAAGATGCTTTAGAGTAACAAGTGGGATCTTATAAACTATCAATTCCATGAAACTTGGGTGACAACTTTGTCGCACGGTTCTTGTTTTCCTTTTTGTTTGCTTGTGCGGATCCGGAAGGAGGTACGTTTTTGCGTAACAATTAGGACCGACAGCTCCTTCCGGGCAGGCAAGATTCTTGGCATGCATAATCATTATTATTAGTGTTGAGTTCTTATAGGACAGAGACAGCTTAACTTGTCCGTTCGATCCAAGATAGAGGGCGTTTCTTTGGGCCTCATTGTACTCCTGCGAGCCGAAAGTGGAAGACGATTCATTCATGATTGAAGCGTCGGCTGAATTAGTTGTTTGGTCCCTCAAAATCGGATGAAAAAATGTGTAGATCAGATCACATTGAGAAACTTGTGGAGGTAATTCAAGCAGTTTCTTCAAGAAAATCTTTATCTCTACCAATCTGCGCTGAGCTATCTCTCTCGTATTTGACCGGCCAACAATATCCATGAGGAATGAGCTTGTTGATTTGTTAATATCATGAATGTTGCTGCCGGGAAACATGCAGTTTAGCTTCATCTGAAGCTCTGAAAATTCGCGAAAGGTTCTTGTTATATCAGTTGTATCAGGTTGCTCTCGTCTCCATACTCTCACGACATAATAATATTGCTTTTCCGGTTCGTACTTCTTGTACATATGAACGACATTCAAAGAAACGATCTCTCCATCTGTGGTGATGGAAAATGTCTTCGGAACAAACGAAAGCAATGATTGTTTTGAATTGTTGCTAGAGAATCTGAGTTGGGCCAGATTGTGGATAAAGAAGTTCACTTGAGTAAAGCGTGAATTGAGACAATCATCAATGAGACGTGTGAACTTAGCCATGGCCTCTGCTTCCGTTAATTTCGGCATCAGCATCTGATCAATGTATTTGACAGATTCACTATCTAAACCATGGATCTTGGCTGATGACATGAGCGAAAACAGATTGAGAAATAGATTGCGGTGCCGCCTTATTATGTTGAATCCCATTGTGCACAGTTCGATAAACGTCTGAAACTTCTTCGAAGGTCTGTCACCTCCATTGATGACGTAAGCCATATCTGCGGTTAAAACAAACGGTGTTCGATCCCTCTTGATTGATCCCATCATCTGGGCGTCGCCGAGAAACTTACCGAAGTCTATGTGAAACAGATGACCGGAATTCGTGATCATAATATTATCATTATGCCTGTCACAGATACCTAGAATGTATGTAGCAACTGAGTAACCAGCGCAAGAATGGAGAAACTTATCAAGTGCCGTTCGGTACTCCAGCTCAGATGTGTTCCATAAACGTATGTAGTTGTCAATAGCCTTTGGATTGAATGGGCCGGCCAAAAAATTGCTATTTTGTTGTATCTTACGCAAGGTGTCTGCGTTTTGAACCATTTCGACCATACCTTGGCGATCATTGGTTGCAATGCAGTCAAACGTGACAATCCTCAAATCGAGACCCTCACGGAGCCAGAGCTTCTCCATAATACGTATCATCTGTATCGCGAGCATATCCTGCCGAAGATCGTCGCCTAGCTTGAAAATAGTATCATAGGTGTAGAATTTGATAGTTTTGTTGCAAGACTCCTCACATGACCTGAGAGCTAACTTGAGTGGCAATGTTTTGGAAGGAAAATAAGAGCAAGATCTGATCTCAATGTCGCAAACCTCCAAACTGGGAGCCCACGGCATAGTTGGTTTCTTATCCACGAGGTAGTCTTGAACATGCTCTAACTCTCTGCAAAGCAACTTCATTCTTTGACTGTCGCGAACTTTCTTGATATCGCTTGAAATGCGAGTTAGCTGTCGCAGCAGGTCTTCCTGCCGGTCAATCGATTGCCAAAAGGCAGACCCACAAGTCCACAGTAGACAGTTGATTAGTGTTTCGCTGCGCTCTTGAAACAATCCATCATGTGAGTTCAGTTTCAGCTGCCAGTAAAGCAAGTTAGCCACCCTAACGTTCTTGAGTGCCCTCTCGATCAACATCCAAAAGAGCGAGCAATCTAAATCTTTCTCGTATCTGAATGCCTGAAGTAGCTGAGGTAGATAGTCACACAGCTCGTCATCATGCTGCTTAGAGATCCAAGTTGTGGCAATCTTTCGAACATAGGCGTCTGGGAATGAAGGCAACAGCAGTTGTAGGGCATCAACAGCTTCAGGAGGTGACCAAGAATCCAGAAGTTCGTAAATATGAGCCAAATCATCGACAGACCAGCTCGGTGCAGACAGTAAGACCTTGGGCAATGCGGCAGGAATAGAAGTTAGATAAATTCGATTATCCCACAAGAGCAGCTTTTCATCGTCCATTAGTCTCTCATGGATTTGCTTCTCGTTTATAATAGTTTCCAAAACATATCTAACACCTGGATCAAGTCGATCGAATTCTAAGAGTTTGACTCCAGGCCCTTGTCTTTCACCTATGCTTGTACCAATAGGAAAGTAGATATCCTTTTCAGGTGGGAAATTTTTGAATTCTACCACTAATATTGGATTGTTTCGCTCAACGATTGTTTCGAGGAATTGATCCTCTGGAGAATTGTCTATCACTGGATGCATATAGAGGAGTTTATCACCTTGCCTCAATTCCAATCCACAGTCGAAGACATATACTACAGCCAAGGCTAGCTTTCGCTGGACCGTCTCTAAAGCTTGGTTATTCGTAATAATTTGAGAACCTCTCGGGGACGATGTGTACATTGGTGCAGTTGAGCAGATAGAGGTCGATGAGCTAGATCGGCGAATTGGCAAATCTTCACTCGTTAGCGTGAGATGTGACTGAGAGGCAACAGGTTGAACTTCTGTCCCGTAAAGCTGTAACACGACTCGTGCCTCTCGCGGTAGCTTGGAATACTGGATGGAGAATGTAATCACCTCATCGAAAAGAATTCGCTCAAAGAAGCTCCTATCAACTCGTGTGGCGGAGGTTAATAATTCAGAGTGTAAGACGGTCTCTCCATGTTTTAGACTAATTGATAAGTTAAAATCTTGATATCTAGAACTCCAGTCGGGCTTTAGCTGGGATACATGGTGAATCCTTAGAGAGAATTGATCCTTGAGTATATTTATCGGGCTTTTGACAAACGAATCGCTTCTGTCTTGGGTGGCCTTTAAATCTAAAACATCATAATCTACTGGCAAACTGAGGCTAGTGAGCTTTAATAATCTATGCATGCTAATGAGAAGCTTCTTGATCGCATGCTGAATAACTTCAATCATTTTGTAACGGTCCTCATCTCTCAAGTCTTCACCTTCGTTTTTGAATGATCGACAGAGTTCTGATAAATTGTCTTTAGACTCGGTGAGCTGGCCTGTTTCGCAACTCACCATCAAAGAGCAAATAGCTTTAGTGGCTTGCAACAAACTTTGCGGCTGCAGACCAGTCGATTTATTTGTAACGTCAGCATAGAGCCGCTCTGCCTCCTTTTCAAACGTATCGATGACTATGTTGAGTGATTCGTAGTTGAGATCACTAAATTTGAGCAGAGCAGATCTCGATAGGAGATCATCTGGACATAATAATGACTTACACCGGAAATCGTCCTTAGCAGTCCGCAAGAATGGTCGTTTAGCGTTCTCAATACTCACGAGGGTGAGCTGTACATCCAAATCAAACTTGCAACAATGCGAAACAATAGCGTAATCGGACAAAGAAAGCTTAGAGTCGAAGTACTCATCTTTGCCAGTAACTTTAAGCATGTAATTTTGCATGTTGTCTTCGTCTTTGAGACTTTCGAACATTGAGCAAACTGCATGGCTGATGAGATGCTCAACTGTTGTTGAGATGTTGCAGGTGAAATTGATAGGAGCTGACGCCATTGTTGAGGTGATGATGATTTTCACGCTCATGTCACGACTCTTTGAGCTGTACAGAGTCGGACTGTAGACGAGTCCAGGATTGGTGATTTTATCATGGTGTTTATATTGTGCTCGAAAAGACCTCAATCTCTCAGTGAGACGAGAAATATCCTGATTAGATCTCTGGTGCTTCCTCGATAGTTTCAGCTTGATAGCTTGAGTTTCATTCCTAGGCCCACTGAGATCAATGTTTGGATTACAAGTTTGTAAGGATAGTTTACCAAATGGTTGAACGACTTTCTCCTCCTGAGATCGATCTATCTCAGCCTCAAGATCGTGATTCCATCCTCGAGTCGAGGAGACGCCGGATAGATCGCCAGCGATACGAACCGGGTCTTTCGCATTCGATATTGAGCTTGTGGTCTGGAATCTTCGATCTCGCCTCCTCGATTCCAATAGTTGACTAGATAACGTGTTTGTGCGGGTGCGTTGCTTTAGATATTGTTCATTAGTCTCACAATTCAGAGGATCAAACAGATTCAATAAATTAGAGGTGTTGTTGTCGATAACGTGCGAAAAATCTATAAGATCGCTCTTCTCTCGACTTAGGGCGGCCTTTTCATCTCGTCTTGTGCCCATCTTGGATTTCTCTTGGTGGAATTGTTGAGGATTCTTGGGAATACCTCATCATCATTTTATAAAGCTACAGTCAGACAATCGGATATTTCCAATGTACTCGAGTCTCGCGAAAAGTTGTCTCCAACGATTACATGTTGCATGCCGTGTATTTGTACTCTAAGTAATGTGAGAATGCCGGGCGAACATGATAAAAACTAAAGTTTGGCGAGAGGAGTCTGCACATCGAGCCGTGCGCATTCCTCATGAGGGCTGTCAAATACGACTAGGAAGGAAAAAATGGATTGAAATAACAGGAATAGAACCACCTGGATATACAGGGAGTGAACACAGACAGTTTATTCATCTCAAGGAGTTGGAAACAGGTGTTAAGCCGAGAGAATGCAATTATTGGTCCGAGAAGCCAGGAACAGATACGTCTCCATATGAGACTGAAGACCAAAAATAAATATCTGTCCAGTTCATAGCAAGAGATATTGCGTTCAATTATCTCAGTAGCACAGGAGAGACTGCGGCGACAGATCTTCTAGAACTACATATATTGAAAATAGAAGACCAGAGATGGGCATATCTCCATGATGGAGCGTCTATCCAAAACCGAACAAAGGCCTAGAACGCGAAGCACGAGGCTTGATTCTATTAGACGAAATATTGAATTGAAGTTAATGTCCGTCGTTCAGACTCCTAGTGACGGTGATCGCTCTAAATGTTTGATAAGACTCCATAATTGCACTCCATGTGATGTGATTCCCTTCTGGTTAGACTTTAACGGTGTGGCGGTGGAGTATCCAACTCTGGCGCCTGGTGCATTCATCAATGTAGATACTTACGTCTCACATCCCTGGTTCTTCGTAGGGCTGGCTGCCGAATCTAGACACAATTCCCGCACCGCAGCTGATGGGCAGCCTACCACACGTTGTACGCCCCCTTCACCATTCCCAGTTCTGGCAGTGCCTGAGGAGACCATCAATTTGAGCTGGATTGATGCAACCTTTAGGCAACTATCTACTAAGAGATCAAGTACTCAGCTAGACTATGATTACGACGGGTCTACAGACAATCTGCAACACCCGAGGCCAATAATTGGGCAACGGAAGATGATGGTTTGCTCTTTGTGTAAATTCATCCTCAAATCGAAGCCTCCAACCATAGTGCCGTGTCCGCACCTCACAGGGGAAGCAAGGTTTTCCTACTCTAGGTCGCGATCACTATCTGACTATTGCTCATCGTACCTTTACAGTTGTTATGAGGACATTCACCGTGGGGACCATGTCAAAAAAAGGCAGAACATTTATCTGGTTATACCCATAGAGACTTTGAAAGAAAAATGTTTCAATACTATCTGTAGACACAATGGTGCAGGAACTGACTTCGGTAATCTCCAGCTACCCGATTCATTAGTTGAAGAATTCATTTTATTCGCAAGAATCTCTACTTTTAAACTTGCAAAGTAATTGAGTATGCGTGTGATCACAAGACAGAGGTCAGATAGAAAGGCACCATCAAGTCCTCTCGAGCAATCATCAGTGAATCGGAATCGAGCTATCCGTGATATCTAAACTAGACGGAACTTGACGTGGGACTTTCAATCCTCATCGAGCTACAGTCGGCGCCATAAAGACTGCCGCCCAATAAATTGGCACCATCTGACTGATACTCCGAGTCCCAACTCTAATTCTTGTTCAGTCACCCTATTGTTGTGCATCCTGATTTGGCCGTGAGGAGGACGTATTCAACAGCCTAGGCCGATAGATAGAATACATGTAAAGCACCGACCAAATTAATTCGAATCCAAAATTAGTTACTCGGACTCGAGTCTCCCATCGTCGCCCACTTTTATTTCCACTTGCACGACCACATCGGTCATTTTCCTTCTGCGAAACTCTCTTTTCGTATCTACTTCCTCCCGTGGACATAACATCCTCAGCGATTGCCGTCTCATATTTGTTGAGTGACCCTTGGTCCTCCTCTAAATCATAATCTCTTTTTTCCTTAAGGGCAGGATAGTAAGCTAGTTTACGGGCATATTCGCTCGAAGTAGCAGTAAGAACTACAGTCCTCTAAGTCTTATAGAACTACAGCGACAGGTGGATCTTCGCATAGGTCTGACCAGGCATCAGGTTGCTTATCGTTGGGTACACGATGTTTGATCATTTCAACCATGCTTTGGAATACTTTAGGGTACATCGTTGCTTCTCAATGACTAAGATAATACCTTGGAGTTACCCGCTCTTCAGACGAGAGTAGGGGTCAACTAGTCGCCTCGCGAATCCGGATTCTTTCAAAAATGTTCACGATCAGAAATGAATCTGACACCAAATATGAAACGTTGGTATCACTGCGGCCCAGTAATCACCGTTATTGCTCTTTTATGGCGCTCTGTAAGGAGTTGAATCACATTAGCTCATCTTGATTAGTCAGTGAATAGCTTATGAAACAACCGTGTGCCTAGTGGATCTAATCGTGCGCGACCGTCTAGCAGAGGTGTACAAGTCCATGAAATTCAAAACTATTGATGAAAATCTTCGGGTGAAAAGAGAGACACAACTAGGAATCAAACTCTAGAGCCAAGAACGGAGACAGGGAGAGGGATCTAAAAACACGATTGGTTTGCCCCGAGCCTGAATGATCGAAGAAGTACAATCTCTTTAGCTCAGACAAAAAATCACAGACAGAACTAAACAAGGCAGGAGATTGCAAACGGAGCAATTTCTGTTATAAACAAGTTAGACAGTCTCTGAGATATAAGCTAAATTACGTTCCAATTTTTGGAGAGTAAGGCCGGGTTTCGCAAAAATTCAGATCCATGTGTGCCAACTCCGTCAGATAAATAGTCGTCTCTGAAGGGTGCGATAGCAATTTATTCATTGTTTGTTCTGAATGAATGCACCATTTCTTTGGTTCGGTCCTGAAAGTGGAGCAGATCAAATATCGGGTCGATCTACCCGCAGGAAAATTTGCTATCAAGTGCGGCATGTGTAAATCAGTCTCGATACCAAATCGCTACCCAAACGCCTCAACGGAGACCATTTCATGGAGCGAATAAACTGTTTCACTCATTACGTTAGGCAGACTTGTTACACCAGACGGTGCGATCACAGGCTATCTTGAATTTTTGTTGCATCATCTCTGCAAGGGCACGACGGCGAACTATCACAACAATCACTGTTGTAGTCTCTCTTCATGAAAACATCGTATCTAGATTGACGTTACGTTAAAACTTCGCCATTGATCCCTATTAAATTAAGAAATAGCCATGAATCCGAGACGATCTCTGGTTAACAATCGCAAGTTGAGGAGAGCGACTTGATAGGACTGAGAACAAATTAAGGAAAAAGTCGATGTGATCTAGGTTTATGAATACACGAAAGAATAAAAACGGATTTTAGCCTACAGCTTGCTCTATTGATATGACTAAAGTGAAACACGACGACATTGTTGATCAGTTGGACCAATTCTACAATCAAGGTGAGTGGGATTTGAGTTGATGAAAAGATGCGAGAAATGCAATTTCCGAGCTCTAACTGTGGAAGTGGTGAATGTCAACTTCTGTGTTACAGCTAAACGACAGATTTTGGAGAACCAATCAGCAATCACGGGTCTTTTCCCATCAAATTCATCAGAAAACTCGAGCGCCTCGATTAAGACAAGCTTGTGGGCTGCGTCCTCCATATTTGCTCTATATCTATCGTATTCTAAAAGGGTTGACAATGATAAAGGTAAGGCCCATGATTTGGGCCAGTCGGTGGTCAAATGCATGCGAGGTATCCTATTTGCTTGGATGCGCCAATCTGAAAAGGTTGAATCGTTCAAGGCTAATCAAAGCCCGAAACATGCATTACACCTAAAGTTCGATTTGCACTCGGGCTTGGCAAACGATTCAGATTACCCCCATCTGCAGATTGATGTTGTGAGCCTATATCTCATCTTTCTAGCCAACTTTATAGCCTCAGGACTTGATATTATCTACTGCATGGATGAGGTTACGTTCATTCAAAATCTCGTCTACTACGTTGAGAGGGCATATAGGACGCCAGACTATGGGAACTGGGAACCCTCAGAATCAAATCAAGCAAACAGTGACTTCAACGCACCACCAGCTCATGCGTTTAACAACAACGAGCCTATCAACTATCACAACTACTCCACAACAGCCCAATTGGCCACCTCACAGACAAGCGGAACAAGCTTAGTCCACGATGGGAGGTCTTTAGAGATACATGCCACGTCCATCGGTATGGCCAAATCAGCTCTGGAGGCAATAAATGGATGCAATTTGTTCGGTGGAAAGGGAGCCAATTGGTCTATAATTTACTCTGACATTGATGCTCACTCCAGAAATCGCAGCATCTTCGAGACTCTACTACCCAGAGAGTCGCGCTCGAAGAACACCGATTCATACCTGCTGGCCACCATAAGTTGGCCATGCTTTGCCACGCATGATCCCCTATTGTATCGGTCAACCAAAAGCAAGATTCTACGGAAATTGAAGGGTAGGTATGGACTCAAACGGTTCCTGAGGGATCCATATGGGACAGTTTTAGATTCAGGATCACCCGAGGTGCAAGTTTACAGTAGCTTCTTAGAATCGAAGAGTGCAAACTGTGCTTGTTCGACTAGCCAGACTAGTAGCGAGAGAGTTCGAGAATCAAGTTTCGGTAGCACTACAAGCAATTCTAGCAGTTCTTTAGGTGAACCTCCAAAAACGAAGCAGAGGAAGAGTTCCTATTTCCAACGCAAGAATCCAAATCGATCGCAGAATAACCTTGCTCAAGAGGCTGCCTCGAGTCAGTTGCTGCAACGGATGGACAGCACGACCAGGATGTCCAAGAAGTTTGAGCATATAGAATCAGAATGGCCTCTCTTTGTCTGTTTCCTCATAATTGATGGAATATTCAAACAAGACATGGATCAAGTTAGCGAAAACGAGAAACTCCTCTACGAGAGACTTCTTAAAGTTGACCCAAAGCATGGAGATTACCTAATGCCAAAGTACTATTACGTTCCCCAAGCTTTGATCAATAGTGAGAAATGTCTTCCCGACAGTGTTGAGCGGGCACCCAGCGTTGAGGGTAGCTCCACAGAGCAGCTCTTTCTCACCGGCCAATCCATCTTGCTTATAACGAGACTATTGCTTGCAGGCCTCCTCCATCCAAACGAACTCGACCCTCTTCGGCGCCATAGACCATCCCACGATCGACCCAAGCGAATCGGTCGCTACTCCTCGTTTCAAGCAACTTCCTCCGACCTTGTAGTCCAGACTGTTCTCATAGCAGAGTCGATTAGGTTGCAAGCAATGATGGCCAACTATGGAATCCAAACTCAGACTCCTCTCGAAGTGGAGCCAGTACAAATCTGGTCGTCTGCGCAGCTGGTCAAGGTTTATGAGTACTTGGGCGTCAACGAGAAGCTCGGACTCAAGGGCAGACCATCTAGACCAGTTGGCGCCCTTGGGACGAGCAAACTGTACCGGATTTGTGGCCAAACAATCCTCTGCTACCCTCTAATTTTCGAAGTTTCAGATTTTTATCTGGCTCAAGATATGCTCCTCCTCATAGATGACATCCAAAACGAATTGAATTTTATCGGACGCTATTGGCGAATGTCAGGCCGACCGACAGTTTGCATTCTGATCCGCGAGGAACACTTACGCGACGTTCACTTCCGAGACCTCTTGGATCTCCTCGTACAATTTAAAAACGGTCAATTGAAGAAATCTGGCCTGAGAATCAAAACTGGCCGCTTACAGAACTTGATTAGCTCATCTTGCATTGAGCACCTGGACTTTCTACATCTTCTCCCGCACGAACATTTGCCACAATTTAAATCTTTCAGACAACTTGTTGAATCACCCAAGCAGTCCCTACTGAATGTTAGCAGAGCCACCAGCTTTACGGCCAAGCGTCAGCCGAAGAGTCGGCGTCACTTGTGCTCGGCAAGCTCTCACAACTTGCAAGCTATCGAGGAATTGAGCACCTCAGGGTGTAATAGTCTGCTCAATGAAGGTGGCATCAAGGATATATCGAATGACCAGTTCAACCTTTCGGGTGATAGCGGATACAAACAGGGCTCGTTGGGTCTCGATCAGAGTTACTCTACTGTGGCTTGTAACTCTATAGACTATTACGAATGCTACAAGGAAGCTCCAACTTGGCCCACTTTGGTAGAGTTGCTCCGAACTTGTTCCGATTTGAATGGCCAATCGCAACTGCTGTCCATTCTATGGGAGCGCGAGGGTGCAAAGTATTGCGTGGACGATATTAGCATTGAGGATAGATTGGAGCAAGTTTCAGAACAGGCTTGTGAGAGTCGCAACTGGGCAGTTGTGAGATACTGTAGTGCGGTTCTAAAACGCTCCGTCGAGTCACTCTCGCCATGGCTGACCTCAATCCTAGTTAACGGCAAACAGATCTCCCTTGGCACAGGCTCGAATGAAAAAATAATCAACAATCCCCTGACCCCAACGGAAATACACACTCTCATTTATTCCACTATTAACACCAAGAATCCGTGTGATGCGGTTCTCCAGCAGGAAATAGCCCTCTACATAGGTCGTCTTATTTCAACGCGGCCTGACTACTTTGAAGGTATTCTCACAATAAGAGTGACTAATTTCATGTCTGCAATGCGAAGCTACCTTAACATCAAAACGAATGAGCAGAAGATGATCCAAGGGGATCCTTCGCGACCCAAAACGATTACACCAGAGGAAGCTCCATCGGGTTCACATTGCTCAACTCAAACTGGAGATCAACAGCAGTTGCTGGATCTCAGAATCAAGCCTGAATCCAGTGGTTCGCAAGACAGGCCGATATTCGAGCTCGACTCGCAGTTCTCCCAACCAATAAACAATCAAGATCACATACTCATGCCTCAAATCAATATCGTTCCGACAAGTCTTGCCCCTCTTAGCCATAAATCAGGCAGAGCAAGGAAGAACGGATACAATTTGGTTGCAAAACCTCTAGAATCTTTGTCGCCATCGGATGTCCGCAAGCTTCTGGTTAAGGTGCTAGATGACGACGAAAGTTTGCCAATAAATCACAGGCGACAGATAACAGGCGAGTTGTGTAGAGTGCCTAAAGATTTCTACGACAAGGTTTGGTCGCTGCTAAGTTGCACCAACGTCGGTATAGTGATTGGTGGGAAAACCCTCCATTCCACCCCGATCCTCACAAACATGACCCAAGATGATTTGAACTTTGCGCTCAAGGTTGAATCGCTCCTCAGTGGGATCGATTGCCCTAAATTGCGCCAAGTCAATGTTGAGCTCTTGATGGCTTTGCATGTGATTTTGGAAAGGAATCCCGAAATCAGATTCGAGACTGATCCTCTAGATTTGAACAAGGTAAGTTAAGTCTCTCCGTGTGAAGTTTGATCTGTGCGAGCATCCCGCTAACCGATCTCCCTCTCACCCAGATAATCAATCTCTCTCTGGACAAATTCCGCGCCGACTTTGGTCGCCAGGATTACGGACTTCCAGAATACTACAGCCAACCAGTGCAGACGACGACGCTCTATACTGTTCGAGCCGTATTCGATTGCTTGTTGCCTGTGAAATATAAGGGTCGAGCTGAGTGCAGATTGAGTTAGTGTTGTTCGTTTCGAGACATAACCTTTCGGTTGTAAAGATAATTGACTCAATCTAGCCAGAAAAATGGCTTAGTTCTTAGGAAAAGGAAAGGCAGACTGTGATAGCTTGTTGATAGAGCTCATAGTGAGAGATTGGGTGTAATTTAGACCTATCATCGAAATTAAGGCATTAAAATGAACTAAATCGAGCCTGAGCAGCGGAAAGCGAAGCTGCAGGTAGACATCATTTGCTCGACCAAGTTGATCGCTAATCGACCTAATCGGCTTTCATTTTGTTTCGCTCTGATTTATCCTCATCTCATTGGTCCTCGCATACGCTACTTTTGAACTCGTTGTAGAAGGTTCTGTCGAAAGGTTCACTCGTCGGGCAGGGTATAAAGGTGCAGCATCTATCCGCCAAAAATGAGTCCACATTGTTTGTCTCGGCGTAACATACGCATCGAGGGTTACAAACAAACCGTGGCCCAACCAACGGAATCTTCTTGCCACCGGGGTTGCTTTGGTTCGTATTTGTTCCGGTTGCGTTTGGAGTGTCGCAGTTTCTTTTCACTTTGCAGGCTACGGAACCTTCAGATCCTTTCGAGGCGTTGGCACAACTTACGTATAGCAAAACGACCATCAAGGCGATTCCCAGGGACGCCAGCGATGGGCCAAGATTCTTGTTCTTGTTATCGATCATTTTGTCCAACCTATAGAAACGAGTGCTATTGAAAAGGATGGGATATAGCCGACACCAATGAACGAATCTGGTCCGTAATTTTACTTTTTGACCGGACGTACACAACTCTGAAGCCGCAACAATACAGTTGTGATAACATAAAGAAGAGCCAGATTTTTGATGCTGAAAGCGGCTCAAGCTTCACGCCACGTTTCAAACATAGCTGAGCTTAGAGTTTATTGCCACTTAAGGTCAAAGCTAACGAAAGTTCCCCTGATACATCATTGAACAGATCACGAACTTTGGCGGCAGCGGAATCCCCTTGGCCAGTAGAGACTAATTCATGAAAGGTTAACTGTTATGCATGAACTTTGTGTGTGACACCTGCTTTCATCGCCGAAGATGCGTTCCATCTGTTCATGCAACAGGTTGCAATAGAGTCAGTTAGAGAGACCTTTGTAGAGTTTAGAAAAGCTGTGAGGGGGTGTGGAGCACGATTGAGGATATGCGCGCAGGGTAGCGCCGTGAGAGGTAGGTGAAATATCAAGTCTTCTATTCATGCTATGCTTGTCGATAACGAATTATCATCAGCCTCGTAAACTTCATCACTAAACCGTCAACTCGCGCCAAACATTGGCCACACTCTTAGGATGGCGAAAGCTTAAATTCTGATCTGTTTTAGTAAATTTCATACATAGAAAATAAAACAAATGGTAAATGTTGAAACTAAATAATCCGCCCAGTTAAAGGTGCTTCTGTTCTTTGTGTGTCTGTGTAAATCTTTTGCATTTCCCTCAAACTGCAAAAAGTGTACTCTTATCCGATTTAGTGCCTCCACCACTAGCTCGCAATTGGACATGGCGGCGGGTTTACGTGACCAAATAGATTGAACTCGAGCATGCAGGTGAGTACAATGAACAGTCCATAGGCAATCAGTAAGGCGAGTCCAAGTCGCGGCTTCAGGGTCCACTCGTACTTGTTCATCAAGTAGATGGTAATAACAAGCGAGAGGAAGAGGAGGATAACTGAATAAATGACACCACGACTGTTGATTGTCGCCACCACGCCAGGATAGATGGCTGCCTGGATGAACCAAGGTAACGAGAGACCAATGAGAATATCAAACACATTGCTTCCAATTGAATTGCTGACCGCCATATCAGCCATACCCTAGAGTGGGGGTGAGGCTTGTTAGTTTCATGAGGAGTCGAAGATTTAGTTGTTGACACCAAGCAAATTCGTGACTCACGTTTCTTGCGGCATGAATTGACGAGTAACAATCAGGAACGGAAGTTCCGGCAGCCAGAAAGGTAACGCCCATCACTGAATCTGGTATTCCGAGTGTGTAGCCTATTATGGTCACCATCCAAACCATAATGTAGGAGAAGAATGCCGTCCAAGTGATCGAGATGAAGAATGTGTATAAGTACTTTTCCGGGTAGAGGGTACAATCTGGTGTGGTATAATGAAGCACATAGTTGACGGGTATTTTCGCTAACCAGATATAGTAGTCTGTAAGGATAGAAGATTGTTGTTAGTTGAATTCAAATTTCAGGCGACAAGGTCTTCCGTCGGTGATTTATGATTGACATGGACACTCACTCTCGTTTGGCTCAGGCGGACGATTCCAAAACTCGTAGTCGTCTTTGGAAACAATGCTAAACTTGTTCTTTGACATAGGCGCACTTAGAGCATATGCTTCAATCCTTTCCTTCTGGCCTGATTTCAAGGGTTCACTTTCCGGGCCAACATAGTTGACCTCATCTGATCTTTGCTGACACTTCTGTCGCTGTTGAAATCTATGCTGCCTTTTGATGATTATATATCTGGCCGCGGATTGGAATCTCAGTCGACCGCTGAAGAGCCGCTTGTGTTGGACTATAACTAAAAGAGCAGCCATGAACATTGAATCGTCTTCAATAGTTTTGTTTTGGCTGTGAGTGGTTAATGTCGTTGTTTGGTAGTTGCGGTGTTTGTTCGAACTATCGAAGAAGCTCCTCTGGCCAGTAGAGCTGGGCAAATTGGAGCTACTTGTGCTACCGAACACATCGTCTGGTCCGTCCATAGAGGCGGCTGAGCTGATCAGACTAGCAGTAACCGGATGCGATTGTAGTGCTCGAGTTACGTATCCCTTGAGGAACTCATTGTGCATCATGATTAGAATGTAAACTCCGTATAGTGCTAGCATGGAGAATGATTCGATCGCTGTGACACGCTCGTCATAGATAAACTGCTCCAAAATGGTGTTAGATTGATGCGGGAAGTTTTACTGCCGATTTAAAACTCGAAAACTTACCAAAATGAGAACTAATACTGTGAAGGTATAGAAAACAGAATCCCTTAACACTGGCCACCAATTCAATTGGGCATTCGATGTGCAAACGAAGGCGCAAACTCCAATGACAAACAAAATATTGAAGACTAGAACAAGAGTTTCAATTATTTGCTCCCTCATAGCGAGGAAATTTTCGTTCGCTCTTGCAAACTTACCTGCTGAACCAACAATTGCTCCAGTTCCAACATCCCCCTTGGCGACAAACACGCCCAAGATCGCTGTGAACAGTTCGGGCGCCGAGCTGCCGGCACTCATAAGAGTAGCCCCAGCAACATCTTCGCTCAGCTGCAAACGTTGCGCAAACTCCTCCAACGATGGCATGAAATATCGCTCACAAACGAGGGCCAACGAGTAGAACATGTAGCAAACGACAGCTACGTGGATGATAATGAGCCCGCGACCTCGCCACTTGTCGCCGACAAGATCGCGCGGAAATTCCAAGTAAGCCTCTGGCGTACATATCGAACCATTCTTAGGTTTTATGAATGGCAACGCAACCAGCGGCTTCTTTTTCCTCGCCGCGCCCATGATTGTTTTCTCCTCATCTTCGACGGAAGCACTGATAAGAATTCGAGATTAGTTGTTTAGCTTAACAGCAGCCGCTCGAGGTACCTGCCAAGGCAACTTACCCCAGCTCGGCCCCCTGTTTTCGCAATTTCTTGCCCGTGCTGTTCGCTACACTCTTTTGCTTCAACTCAGCTTGAGGTCGGCTCTTCGCTTTAGGTTTGATCGAGCTCGTCGCTGGCTCTGTCTCTGTTGAAACTTCAGCCTTGGATGTTGTCTGCTCAGTCTGCTCATCATCCTCGTACTCGCCCTCACCGGCCTCGCCGCCCTCAATCTCCGAGCCATCTCCCTCCCCGGACTTTTCCCTCACACTCGATCCACTTGAGCTGCTAGTTGATGGTGCCGTGGTAGTAGTTGTTGTGGTGGTTGTTGTTGTTGTAGTTGCGGGTCGAGGGCGTTGGGCCAACTTGACCTGGGGAATCCTTCTCCTAGTTTCTACTGCCAGCCTCTTAAGCCTAATTGGACGACGCACAAGTCCAACGGTTCCGGCGAACTCCGGCTCAGAGGCCAGCTGGACGTCCGAGTTATCTAAAGAATCACCTAACATGGTGACGTTACAATAGATCAGTGCTCTGTGAGCTTCACCATTCCATTCAGATAGAATCGACTAAAACTTACCTCTCAAACTGTGCTGCTCGTCTTTGGACAGAACATCTCCGTAAATTTCCAAACTTCCTGGCGAAAAATCAGCCTGCGAACTTTTTATCTTGTTTAAAATACTCGACTTCTCGTCGGAATCACAGTTTGATCCAAATAATAAACTTAACCTAGCCAGCAGTAGCAATGGAGCTACATTCAATCCGACCATCATGGGCGCACTTGTTTTCCACGCCTGTCCGCTGCCGGTTGCCTATTTTCTCCTTCCTCCCCAATCAGATGGGATAATTACGCAGTTGTGATTTTAAACGAAACCGAAAAACCTTACGCCAGTTGCTAATAAACATATCCTATGGTCTCCACCGATTGTCTTCATTTCTTGAGCTCGACCTCTTCAAAGTTCCTTCTAACTGTATGGAATCACATTTCGCTCCTCCTATCTTCTCTGGTTCTGCAGCTTAGTCGAATAGATCAACTCTCAAATTCGGGCCACCTTGCCCAATCTGAGGCCCCCAAATAGCGCCTGAATTTTATGCAAAGCGCCAAAAGCGCTACCTATCGTCCAATACGGCGCCTCAAATGGGATAGATTTTGTCCGGAGGAGAGAGCGAGAGCGAGAGAGAGAGACGCGTTCTAATCCGCTTCCACAGCGGCTGCAATCGATTCTATTCTATTCCATCCTGTTTCGCGGCTTCCTCTGCCGCTCCCGTTCGCTCTCCCACTCAAACTCGCGCAACTGTTCACGCTCTCGAATGGAATATGGGGCCGTGTTTTGTTGCCTTTGTCTGCGCGCTCCCAGCTACTTGTTCGCAGTCGCCTCATTGCACCGTCTCCGTCGCGTATACAACTCCAACAGCAAGGGGCTCGACCGCAGGCTCGAGCTTTCGTCATCCTCGGGCCCCAGAACTTAGCGGTTGTCGTCAGCTTTCGGCTGGAATTTTGGGCTCGGATTGGGCACGAAAGTCGCGAATGGAACTAGAGTGCTCCCACTCTAGCGCACGGACGCGCCTATGTGCGTACAAGCGCAAACTCGCGTGCAAGTGCATTCTAGTTCCGCCCCAGGCCGAGCGCTTTTGCACGTGCTCCGGGCGGCATTTCCTCTCGGCCGCCAGCTCGTCAGGCAATGTTAGGCTAGCTTACTTCGCGCTCACATACATCCAGCTAGATTTTGCAAAAGTCTCGAAACAGTCTGCGCGCCGGTAGCGCTGGTGGTCGAGCAAGCACGCAAAGCAAGCCCCCAACATAAAGCGGCTACCAATGCGTCCAACTTTAATCCAGCCGCCCAGTGGAGGCCTCTAACCAAATGGTCGCCAACTGGCCTTGCACGAACTTGGAGCCCTGTCAGCAGGCAGTCAGTTTACGTCCGAAACATCTCAATAGATTAGACGAGATGGCAACGACAAGTTCCTAGTTCAATGCCGCCCATTCGCGCTCGCATCCTCATCCACAAGGCCCACGCCACTCCCGCTAAACGAGCAATCTAATTTTAGTTCCCCTTCCTCCCCCCGACCTCAGAACTCGAACTTTGTCCCGCTCTTGGCCTGATCAGCTCGCTCGGCGGCCATTAATTTTGGCTCACGCGCTTGTTCAAACCATGGCTGAACCTTGAGAAACGGAGACAACATGCTGCCGTCCGATGCTGGATCCTCCCAACTCGCCTCGCTCCAGCTGGGCCACGTTCTATTACCGCAACTAGAATCACCTCTGCATGACTGGCGGAGATGAATCACGTGCTCTAGAGTCCATCAAACAGTTGTGCAATGATACAGTTGCGGCTAGTTTGCAACACCAACCATCTGGATCCAATCCAAATATAGATGATGAAGTCGAGCAATCTAACTGTGAACTCTCGGCAATCTCATGTACGACGAAAAGCCAAGAGCAGATGCATGCATGTATGTACTAACGACTAAGATAAATAAAACACTCTTACCCTTCGCTGGCTAGCTGAATTTGAATGATTGACCGACAAGTAACTAGAGCCCTTCCGTTGGTCCATCAGAGTTGGCCAGTCAATGAGAATTGCTTCATCTAGAAGCCTGTTCGAGTGCCTCCGGGAGTCTTTGATCGCAAATCAGAGCGACGAACACCTGACATGTTGTTGATGGTCCCATTGACACGTGGTAGGCGGTTTGAAGATGCCAAGTTAAAAATAGGACAAACAGCTGGTCTAGTGAATCTCGAACGCGATAGATGATTGGGCCCAATTTTGTCGGAATTGAGATATCAGGGGTATTAATTTTAGGCGAACCAGACGAAGAAGATGGTAGACCACAATAGGCTAAGGTCTGCTGCGCCAAGAAAATCCTCTGTACCATTCGCGAGCATCTGTCTGCGCTGCACAGTGGGCAGATGGTGCACAAAAAGGAGCGCCGTGCAAGACTGTGGTATGGGTATCGATTCGAGCACTGTGCAGCGTGCATCGAGTTGATATTCGTGTGCATTCCTAAGAGGCCACGGTGGAAGGCTAGCCACTGCGCCAGTCAACAAACGGACGAGCGAGCGAACGCGCGAGCGAAGTGTTGCAATGGCTACCGCTGCTGCCGCTGCCACCGCCGCTGTTGCCGCCTTAGTGCCTGATCGCAATGGGGGAAGACGAGCGAGAATCGAACAAGAGTGTTCCCAAAATGCGCTTGTGTATCTTATACAATCCTAGCAAATTTATTGGTCGGTTTGGATGGCTTGTAAAAAAGGACCAAGGGGATAGCAGTGTAGTAGAATTCATGATCATATACCGTAGACATATAACACCTTTATCTTCCTCCAGCTGGACCTCCAGCCTTCTCACTGGCCCCTCGAGCGAAAGAGCGATCTCGCCCAATAGTTTACATGATTATTGACTTACAAATCTCGCCATTATTATTATTGTCATTAATAGCGCCATCATTATCATTGCATACGGCGTCATTTTCTAGATTGCAAAGTCAAGGAAGGTTTACTGTCGAAAGGGGCTGGCGAAAAGCAAGGCCAGGTAGACTAATGAGTCGGTCGCATCGATTGTTCAAAGAACACGCATTAGATTTAGTAAATAAATTTGAGAACAATCCCTAACAAATAGACAAAAGCAGAGCGAAGAAAAGGAGAAAGAAAGAGAGACAAGTAACAAACATTTAACGGGCTCAAGGTTTAAAATCACTGATCAGTTTTCATTTAGGACGAGCCCTCCTAAGCTGATGTGTAAGCAATCATGTCGGCAGCCAAAAAGATACGACTTGAGCAAAAAGCTATGCCTGTATCTTCAGAGGAGGAGCTCAACTTGATCACATTGAGGGAACAAAATCAAAAACTAAGCAACAACTATAACCACCGTATTCGGATTGAAGCAGATCTTAGAAAAAAGATCGAGCGACTAGAAGGCACATTGAGGCTTTGCGAGGATAAAGAGCCAGAGCATCAATTGAGCGTCGTCAACGAGGACCTTAGAAATCGAATTGACGATCTAGAATTTGAATTAAACAAAGTTAGATTGAATGAAAGAAGGCTAGCTGATGATCTCGATCGCATAAACAAGGAGTTCACCGAACTTAGAAGAAAAACTTTACAAACCAACCCAGACAGTATAAGAAATTCTACGTCTGTTAATTATCATAATGATCAACACAACCAACAGAACTCAAACTCCACTGGAACTTCGAGCGGAGATACGAATAAAACTCCAACAACTTTAGATGACAATTTAGTGTCGAATCAAGCCAAAGCCATCCGGGATTTAGAGATAAAATTAGCCGAACAAGTCGAGCTAGCCAATAATAGGTTAAAAGAATTGGAGTCTTTGAATGAATTGCATAAAGAAGCCCTACTGACAATAGACAGACTAAAAACAGAAGCGCGATGCATACCGAAAGAGGTTATCACTGAAACCGCCGAATATAAAACCCTACAAAGTCATTTTAGTGTCCTTTACAATGAGGCTACTCAATTGAAAACTCAATTGCTAGAGTCTCGAGCGCTTATTATCGAGATGAAAAATGCCCACGCTCGCCAAATCGATAGGATGGAACACGATGAGCTAAGGATACAGAAAGAGTTGCGCACAAATATAGTTGATCTAGAGCAGAGTCTCACTGATGCTAGGAATCAGTTCGCCATGTTCCGTCTAGAATATGACAACATTCTAAAGGCTAATGAAAATACACTTAAATTGGACACGGAGTTGAAAAAATCCGTCAGTAGCTATAAAATTCAAGTCCAACAAAAGAATAATGATTTGAATAGATTAAAACGACTTTTGGAGGAGTCGAAGAAGGTTGAAAGAAATCATAGCGAAAACAAAAACTCCAACCATGCAAACAATAATGGCGAAAATCTCAACAATAGCGTCTCAAACCACTCAACAAATACACCCATCAATCCAACGAAGCCTACAAATAACTCTAGTTCATCTTCTACAAATAATTCCTTTAACAACCACTCGCCCTCGAACAAGAAAATTTTAGAGCTCAAAGAAATAATTCACCAATTACAGAAACAACTTGATAAAACCAAGAGCGAGGAAGAAGCTCTCATGCAGGATCTCGATGTTACTGGTCAAGCGTATGAAGATATGCAAGAGCAAAATCATAGGTTGCTACAACAACTAGAGGAAAAGGATGACGCCAATTTTAAACTCATGTCAGAACATCTTAAAACGAATGCCTTTCAGAAGCATTTGAATGAGGAAAAAGCTCAATTGGAAGAATATCGAGAAAGTTTGCTGAAACGAATTTCCGCCCAGGACAATGTGGTCAAAAGCTTGGAGGAAAAGGTACACCTGTTACAAGAAAATATGTCAACCCTAGAAAAAGAGTTGGAGATACGTAATACGTTAAACGATTCTTACAAGCAGGAGAAACTGGAATTGAGACAACAATTGGCCGAGCTCAAGTCAGAGAAGGATAAAGTACTGAACCACCTGGAGCAGATACAAAGAAGTTTCAGCGAAAGGACAGCCACTCTGACGAATGAGTCTTTCAAGAACAAGCGTTTAATTGAGGATCTAGAATCTTTGAAAAAAAAGTATGAAAGGGCCAGCAAGTTGCAATCAGCAACAACACCGGATGAAGTGTTGATGGAGGAAATTCGCGAGTACAAAGAGCAGCTAACTTGTCCCTCCTGCAAAACTAAGCCGAAAGATGCTGTCTTAACCAAGTGTTTTCACGTTTTCTGTTTTGATTGCTTGAAAACACGTGTCGACACTAGGCAGCGAAAATGTCCCAAATGTAATGCCCAATTCGGTGCCAACGACTTTCACCGTCTGTATCTAGCGTAGCATGATCAGAACTACCGACGAGGCATAACCTAACGTGATAGATGTACTTTTTTAGCTGGAACTCTATTAGTTCTTGTGGTTTGTTGTCATTATTGTTCATAGAAGTAACTAATAAACTCCTTTATTGGTCGTTTTCTACATAAACCATGTTGGCGCCTCCGGGACACTGGGATCCTTGACTCGTCCCTTGTTAATCTCTTTCTCAACAAACTCTTGGCTCTCCACGAGCTCATCGAATTTCTCTTTGGGAAAAAGATCTGGCCATTTAAATGTCTCACCGATCGGCAGTGTAACATGGGCTATCCGATAGTCGTAATCCTTCGTGACTCCCTCCGGTATCTTCTTCAAATCACCAGCAATAATTCTTGATTTAACACCTCCGACTTTGACATGATATATTTTCTCGAGATAATTTTTGATATCCCAGTCAGTCATTCGTGGGTTCACTTTGAAAGTCACGATATTATCAGGCATCGCCCTGTGTCCTTTCGGTTTTACCATGATCATCTTCCAATCTGGAAGAAAGACACGTAGCTGAGGGTTGCCTTTAACATATCGGGGGTAGAATCTTGATGACATGCTGGCTGGGTCTCGGGACGCTTTAATCCGATTCCGAAGTGGGTCTGATGTATAGAGTCTGTTACCAGAAGTTGGACATTTTTATATGGATTACATCCGAATCTAGGCTTTCAGAGAATCGTATGTTCCTCGCGGCTGAAATGAATCAAGAAGATAATAAATAGAGATAAGTCGAATTAGTATTTATTCTGGTTTTGAGTCTCGCAGTTTTCGATCGAAACGAAAGCAGAAATTTCGTGTAAGATTTTTTGAGTGTACGATGTCTGGGCAGGCACTGTAATCAGAAAGCAGGATACGGCTGGCAGTACGCCACCGACCACGTGCGCCTCTCGTCTACCGGACCGAATGCGAGTGATTGAATATCAACACAACCCAACATCTTCGAATTATTGAATCTTGCTGAGTCAGATCCCAATAAGCTTATAGTTTCCGTCATCCGAATATGAAATGGCACAACGTGATATCAACAAGATCAACAAAACAATTCTCGACAACTTCTACAAGCTTGTTCATATTCAACCAAATATTAGACTGTCAGCAGCGGCCTCGACATACAAGATATTGAAGTCGCTGAAGAATGGGAAGAGTCAGTCCATCTTCAACGAAAATCTGAATTACTGTGTCGAAAGACTTGTGACAGGTTTGGCGTCATCGAGAGGGCTAGCTCGGCGCGGTTATGGGGTCTTACTTCTTGAGCTATTGAAGAGCAATCAGATCTCGACAGAGAGATTGTTCAATATTGCTCATCAAAAGTTTGGTCAAATTAACAAGGAAACAACTCGTGACAACCTACTAGCATATTTCCTATTGATAGCTATCGTCTTGGAGAGCAGAAACCATCTGAGGACGAAGACTAACAATCAGTACCTCGAAAAAATCTACAAGCATTTGGTCCAACTAGAGCAAACTAAATCCTATCTAGATTATTCGGTGAGCAAGTTGCTTGTTGAGCACCATAACCTCTTCCATACACACATGCTGGCCGATATTCCTCCTGGAGCCTTCGGTTCTGATGCCCGACTATCGTCATTCGACTTGCTGCGGTTGATCCTCTGCAACAAGAACGAGCCTCTGAAGGGACTCCTTGAAATAGATAACTCTGGTCTCAGAAAGTTGTTCTTGATACTGTCGGACGATCGGTTTCAGAAGAGACCCCTACATCCGATTTTTTTTGAGATGAGCATGTTCTTGATCCAGCATATGCCAAATCAATTTGACGCTTTTCACAAGGAGATACTCTTTCCAACTTTCTTCAAGGCGAATCACAATGAACTGGCAGCAATGGGTCTCGAGTTGGCCTCAAAACTTATCATTTCGACACCAAACACTGCTGCGATCAAAACTCTTCTTAGCGATCATGTCATCAGGCTTGTAATCCTCTCCCTGCGTAACCGCACGACACTACATAAAAATTGTACTGAATTTCTCGATTCACTCAAAAAACACTTTCAAGATACCATTGGTGATACTACTATAGATAATTCTAGTATGGATGAGAAACAATACACCATAATCAACCGACTAACCAGCTCTCCAGGTTCTATAGCCTTCGACGAAGATAGTAGAAGCTCCTCAATTAGCGGTTTAATTCAGTGTTGTTCTTCGAACGTCCTGAGAAGATACATAGAAAGGTTGTTTAAGTCGGTATCCGCTACTTCTCGCAAGGAAGAGCGTGGTCAGGTTAAACACGCATGTGCAAAGCAGCTAGCATTTGTAATTCGTAGACCGCAGCTCCTCGAAGATCAAGCCACCATCATGAGGGTTACCAAGTTTCTCCTTTTGAATTCGATGTTTAAGTGCAGTGATCCTGAAAGTGATGAATGGTCTAGCGACGCAACGTGGAAAGCTCATTCGATTCCAGTACCTTGTCAGATACTTGATGATTCAGTCAGATCGTCTTTCAGAAACTCATATCACACGGCGCTCGATCATATCGTGTCGTCTAGTAGATCAGCGCAGCGAACAGAGCAGCTAGAAGCCCTGATCAATTTTGCTAACCAACTGTTGACCACCAGAGGTCTAGATTATGTAGGAGCCGGTCCAGAGATTCACGCGAAAAGGATCACTAAATTGTGGTCCTCCTATTCGTCTTCACTCAGTAGCTACCGGAAAATGCTCGAGGGGCAAAAGGACACTAAACAACTCTGCCCAATCACTACTTTGTATCTTTTTTATGGACTACAAATTATCGAGCATGGGCTAGATTGTGGAAATCAAATTGCAGAACTGGATCAGAGTTCGCGAATCGTTATCAAAGGAGACTCGGCAGATGGATCTTGGGCTGATATATTGACTGATCAAATTTTGGCCATTCTGTCAGCAACTGAATGTAGTCCCTGGATCAGGAAGCTATGTGAAAGCATATTCGGTTCCCTATTGCCTCACATAAGCCAGACCTCAATAGACCTATTGTGTGACGCCTTGAAGGCTCCGATGAGTGATGACGATGGTGAAGACGATTCTGATGGTGAGATTGAGTCTAATGATACTGAGGATTCTGGTGATGGAGAGGGTGATGTTGAGGATGAAGAGGACAGTGAGCTGGTTGCTGTTGAAGACAGCTCGGCAGAAGATGATAAGATGTCAGTAGATGATGTCGAAAGCTATACAAACGGTAATCATTCAGACAGTGAGGAATATCTTGACGATGAACAAATGATGAAACTAGACTCTGTTATCGCTGACATGTTCAAACTTAGACGCAAATCCAGAGGCAATTCAAGTATCATGTTCAAATTGAGATGCTTGGATCTGGTCAGAAGAATCGTCGTAAAGAAGAATGATTCCGAAATAATCAACTCCATTCTTGCGACTATAGTGCCTCTAGGTAAGTCAGCCATGAAAAGATCAGAGACTCGGCCTATTTCTGACAAGATAGCAAAACTATTGGCCAAAGTACCAAGCAAAAAGAGATACCCTAAATGGTTCCCCCAAGTTGGCGCCGAAGCTTGAACCTGTTCTCGAGCTGAAAAGGTAGTGCAGAAAACCTGTAATTCGACCCAAGCGAACGGGCTTGACGCTTGCCACTTATTCGCATCTTGGTAAAATCGGGTGCAAGTTTTCGCCCCCTCTCGAGAGCACACAGATCCCCAGTTTGCAAATGTTATTGTTGTGTTCCCCCCGACTGTTCAATTGTAAGCGTAAACACAGAGAGCTACGTAGTTTGCCTCTGGAACATAAGCTATACTGCGCACGCCAATATTTACAACATATCTCCCTGAGTTTATTCATATCATATGAAGTTTTATTGTTTCGCGTTTTTTAAGGCTCAGTTCAACTCGAGATTGACCTATGCGAAGATTGCTCAATATAGAGCTTCGCAAAGATTATTGTATCCGATGTTAGCGTATTGGAACTTGTCCACCCAGAGGGACTAGAATCAAACATAAAATTTGCCATAACAGAAGCTCAATAAAATTGAATGCAAGATGTCTGCAACCACCAAAAGTTTCAAGCAGATGCGATCATTCGGTAAGTGTTCAAGCCTCTGAAGTGGTCTCATTACTACACACTGAGCCTCCATCAAGGGCCTAGTCTCAGTCACAAAAATGCTCCTGGCCCATAGACTTAATGGTTCTTGTATTCCTCCCTTCGATCGACGCAGCTCAAAGGAAGAAGGATTCAGAGGAAATCCGTTCCTTGCACCCAAACAAGGTTCCCATGATAATCGAACGGTATCATGGCGAGAAACAATTGCCAATGATCGAGAAAAGGAAATATCTAGTACCTGACCATGTAACCGTTGGCGAATTGATAAAAATCATTAGGTGAGTTTCAAGCGAAGCTTGATTTGCATCAAAAACTAGTCAGTGGCTCGAGTTAGAGAGGTAAGCCCCTCCATGAGTGGTGGTGGTGTTAGCCTGATGCGAGATGCTGAGACACAATAAGCCGTCGAGCGAACTGGCATGAATGTAAACAAACAGCTCGCGAAAAACAACAATAATAACTCGTTTCGTTGCCACCAGGCGCCGACTCTCACTGCATCCAAACCAGGCTTTCTTCCTGCTTGCAAATCAGCGATCAATTTGCCAGAACTCGCTATCAGTGGTTGAATTGTACGAGAAAGAGAGGGACGAGGACGGATTCCTGTACATAGTTTACGCATCTCAAGAGGTTTTTGGAGCTTATCAAATGGAAGCCACAAGCGCCCGTCTAAGGCTCCACACGACCAGGCTGACTGACCGCCGAAGAAAGGCTTGGACTTGGAGCAGTGGGCGCAGATCTAGATAGAGACAGACAAGAGATTTGCGCTTGCACAAAGGAGAACACGGGCAGGTTCAGTGGTATTTGATTAATTTTTGATCTTATAGTTTTCTATACATATAAATCTGAACAACGATGCTGTATGATTGACAATGATAAATACAATGGAGCTGAAGTACATTCGTTTGGTTTGTGGCGATTACTACTGGTGGTATTGGCGCGAGGTGCGCCTATTTTTGAAGAAGATCTCAATGTTCCTGCTGGGAATGTTGGTCTTTCTGCTCAACTGTTCCAGCTCGCTTGTGCTTGGCGATTTGTTCCGCTCAAAAGCCTCAACAAGAACCCGCTTGGCCGAGTCCCTGATTCGGATAACCTCGTATTTCCGTTTCCTGGTCTCCTTCACCTTTCCGGGCATGAAGTTTAGCTGCCGGCCGCTCCTCGTCTCGTTCTCCGCAAACTCAAGCCACTCGGCCAGACTATCCGCAATGGTCATGGCAGTTTGAGGCCTGAACTGGAAGCCCTCGAAGTGGCCCACGAAGTTGTCAGAGAATGCGTACCTGTCGTTCGTGAAGGCCCTGAAGCATTGGGCCGCCTGCTTTTGGGTGAGGCCGAGCGCGCCTCTGCGCGCCTTGAACTGCTCGATGAAGTTGCGGATTCTGTCTAGATCGTCGCTGTCGGCCTTTTGCACTGGCCCGAGCTCGTGGTGATGGTGGTGGTGGTGGTTGTGGTGGTGGAGGAAGAGTGGCCTTTGTGGGAGGTGTTGGTGTTGGCCGGCGGCTTGCGCCTGTGAGTCCGGGTGGCGGGCCGAGCCGCCGGTTAGGTTTAGGCTGCTGGTGTTGCTTGTGTCGGTGTTTGTGGTTGCGGCTGCGGCGGCTGGCGCTGGTGCTGAGGCTGATGCAAGTGCTGGTGCAGGTGCGGGTGCAGGTGCTGGCGCGGGTGCGTTTGTGGCGGCGGCGGAGGAGAGCGGCGAGGAGAGGTTTGCGGCGCGCTCTGGCGAGCAACTGGCCGGACTGTCGTTGGCCGAGGACCAGCTCGAGGAGCAGGAGGAGGAGGAGGCTGAGGAGGTGGAGGCTGATGAGTAGGAGAAGGAGCTCGAGCTTGAGGCTGAGGAGACCGAGGAGAGGGGCGAGCTTGCGTAGGAGCCGGCAAAGTTTGAATGCCTGCTCGCTTGGTGGGAGGAGTGTTGGTGCGCGTTCTTGGCTTGGTGCTGGTTGGTTTGGCCGTAGTGGCGATTGTTCGCTTGGAGTTGGCCGGCCGCTTGCTGGTTTCGCAGGTAGCTTTGCTTGGTTGCGGCCAGCAGGCGCTGCTGGGCGGCCGCGGCGGCTGCAGCGAGCGCAACCGCGGCCGCCGTGCCGGACAGCTCGTTGGCCCTGAATTGGCTCCTCTCGCTGAGCTTTACCGCCTGGCTCAGGTGGCAGCCGAGCGCGAGCGCCTGAACTTGCTGCTCGCTCGCTGCGCCCGCACTCCACTTCTCTGGCTGTCTCTGGATGCTCAGGTTGAGCGCCTGCTCTTGTTCAACACTTCCAACGGGCTCTCTGCGGCCGCTCTCCTCCTGCTCGAACTCGGCCTCGCTCAAGTCCGAGCGCCCCTCGTTGTCTTCCTCCTCTTGCTGCAGCCCGCTCGCTTCGAACTCCTCGAGGCGCCACTCCTCCTCCTCGGCCTGGTGCGCTCGGCTTGGCTTTGCGGCGAGCAGGCGAGCCTCGAGCAGCCGCCGCTGGTGCTGCGTCTGCACCTGCAGCCGCTGCTGCTGCTCCTGGCCGGCCGCCAGGAGCGCGCGCGAGCAGCCGGCGCTCCAGTGGGCCTCGCTCTTCGGGCCCAAGGCGAGTTGCGTTGGCTGGAAGGCCATTGGGCGCTGGTGCCGGGACTTGTGGGTTGGTGAGGTGCAAACGAGTGGAGATTTTACTTTCAAATGGGTGACACTGAGGGGCAGCTTTGCGCTTTTATAGTTGCGCATGGGAATCCGCACGCACGTAGCGCATGTGTGCGAGCCGGCCAGCAGCGGCGGCAGCGGCAGCGGCAGACGGCCGCACACAGACGGCTGCGCGCGCGAGCAACAGCGGCCACACCGGCGCTCGCGCAGCTTCCATAGCGCACACACACACAAGTTAGTGCGAACCAACGCAACCGCCTCTGTGCACCAGTTTTGCGCGCCGGGTCGGCCGAGCGGAGGAGCCGGGCGCCCGGCAGTCTTGCCTGGAGCTGCTGCTGCTGCGGCGGCGCCACCAGCACGCTCAGTTGTCGCGTGATTCCCCGCTGGCTGCCCGGCGGCGCCAGGCCGATGACGCGGCCGCCGCCGCTCTTGTCGTTGGCGGCGGCGGCGGCGGCGGCGGCGGCGGCAGCTGCAGCCGGCTAGACTCACGAGGCCAGAAGTGGGCGCTTGGCGGCAACTTGTGCGCCGCCGACCGGCGAGAGTGCGCGCTCGAGTGGGAGTGAAAGTCAACACAGGCTGCGATAAGGGCGGCTGTTTAGCCAGGTCGGTCTTGCCAGATGCAATTGTGGCCGAGTTTCGCGCGCCCGCCAAGTGGAGCTGCGGTCGCGTGCGAGCAGCCGGCTGCGTCGGCCGGCCGCGCCGCTTTGTCGCCCTGGCGGCGGCGGCGGCGGCAAGGCGGCGCCCAATTAGCGCGGCCGCCTTCCGGCGCGCACCTGTTGTGGCGGCCGATCGCGTGAGATGGGCTCGGCGCTGCAGGTGGGAGAGGCCGCTCAGCCGGCCGGCGCTAATTGGTCGCAGGTGGGCCGCGTTGGCCGGGCGGCTGGCGGCCGGAGGAGACAGGCGGCGGCCGCCTGCGCTCGCCACCAGTTGATTGGCGGAGTGGTTTGGGTTTTGCGCGGCGAGACGCTGACGAGTTTTGGCTCGCCGCAGCCGCAGCCGCAGCCTAGGCAGCCCAAGCAGCCCAAGCAGCCCAGGCAGCCCAAGCAGCAGCAGCAGCGAGCGCCACTCAGACATCTGAGCGCTCAGCCGGCGACAAGATTTAGATTGAGAGGCTGCTCGCTTCTGGCTCCCCGCTCGCACTGAATCGTGAGCGATTGTTGATCTGGCCGCTCGATCTCGCCGGCTGATTTCGCTTTCCCGTCCGCGCGTTCATCATAATGACAGTTCGTAAACACTCGCTCTGCTCGGCTCGCTATCTCAAGCAGCGCAAATTGCTCATCCTTTGCCGGTCGCTCGCTGCTCGGCTCCGGCCGGCGAGCTCGCTGGCGGCCGGCGCCTGTTGTCGCAGCGAGCGCTGCAAGCTCATCAGATAAGCTCGCCGGCTGCGCGATTAATATCTGTCATTGGCTCTTGCGCTGCCGCCGCCGCCGCCGCCCCTCCACTCGACTCGGCTCGGCTCGGCTCCACTCTGCGCGGCTCCGCCCGGCTTGACTCCGCCGGCCAAGCCGCTCTCCTGCCCATCTGCAGCGCCACTAATTAGCGACTTTGGCGGCCGATCGACGCCGGCTGATGCAATTAATCATCGGGCGGCCGCCCGGCTGTGTTGCGCCGGCTCCTCCTTGGCTGCCGCTGGCTGCCGCGCAGGGCCGGCCGAGTGGTTGCGGCCAAGCTGCGGCCAGATCGAGTAGGCGGCGCCGCGTAGACGAGGCCGGCGCGACAAACATGGGGTTCGCGGTGATTTATTGTTATGGGTGCGCGAGTTGCGAGTTGCGAGTTGCGAGGGGCGAGCTGCAGGCTGAGAGCTGCGAGCCCGTCGGCCGACTCAACGCGCCGAGCTGCCTCCACCTGCCGGCCGGCGCGCCCACTCAGCGCGTTCACGTGCGCCGCTCATGTGACTCCTCGGCCGCCTTAATTGTGACTCTGGCGCCAGCGGCTCGCGGGGCCGCATTCATCATAGGGCCGCCGGCGCCGATTAGCGCCCATTTAACCCTACTCGCGGCCGCAAATCGACGATTGATGCTCGGCCGCCAGGTGAGCTCCAATTTCCGCCGCCGCCGCCGCCGCCCCTTCCAACACTCGAGCCGCTAATGACTGCGCGCGGCCGCCGAGCTGGACGCGCGCAGACAGGCGCCCATTAGCCGGCCGTCCTCTCGCGCTGCATCTGGCCGCCGACTTCCGGCCGGGCGACAATTCGATTAATGATCGCCGCTTGTGCAATTTGCGCGCCCGCCGCCCCTGATGGATGGCGGCCGAGTTGCTGCCTTTGGCGAGCTGCTGTGTCGCCAGCGCGCCGCTCAGCGCCGACTGGCCCGCGCGCCGCCAGGGGGCCGCCGCTTACCTGTGCGCCGCACGTGCTCGCCGCCAGGGCGGCCCAATTGTTGAGCGGCGCCCCGCTCGCGAAACAAACTCGGCCAACTCGACCCTCCTTGCGCTAGCCGAGCAAGCGGCGGCCTCCTCGGAGCTCCATTTGGAGACGGAATGGAATCGAAAGTCCACAATGGATCCTTTGTTGGCCGGCCGGCCGGCCGCTTGCTGGCTGGCTGGCTGGAGGTGGCGCAACTCGAGCGCACAATGGGCCGCTCCCGTCTAGATTGAACAGATGAGCGGGCCGCGTTTGATTTGCATAAAGATGCCTGCTCCTGATTTTGGCGCCCAGAAGCCGGCCGGCTCCTGCGCCGCTCAGAGGGCTTAAAGTGGAACGTAATTTATGTTTATGCTCCCGCTCTTGGCCGGCTCCCCGCGCGCGCGCTCACCTCCGCGCCAGCCTCGGAGGGCCGCTGACCGGCCGGCGCCTTACCTGGCCATGGGAGCGCTCTCGTGTGACATAAATTATAAGCGGCGCGACGGTCTGCGTTGCAGCGCGCAGGAGAGAGGCGGAGGGCGAAGATGGAGGAGCGGTGCGTTACGTTTCTTCCTCCGCAGCTCGGCTCGCCTCTGCTCGGCTCAGCTCTGCGCGCGGCCATTCTGGGGCCGGCAAACATTTGGAGCGAGAAGCCCTCTGCTTAGTGGAGCGGCAGGCTGGCCGCTTCGGGCGCGCGTAACATGTGGCGCGAAGCACGGGCGCCGCTGACGGGCCGCCGCCGCAGCCGCCGCCAGTGCAGACGGGCAGGATGCGCGCGCGTGTGAACCGAGCCAGCGAGCGCAAACAAGAGCGACACTTTTCACTCAAACCAGCCCCAGCTCTAATCGGCCCATCTGAGCTCCCTGTTACCTGTGGCGCCAACCTGGCATTCTTGGGGCCGCCGGTGAGAACTGGCGCGCCGCTCGGCCAACAATGCGGCCCCAAATGATCTAACGGCGGCCGCTGCTGCCCTCGGCAGACCAGCCCGGCCGCCGACAGCCAGCGGCCTCTGGCGTCGGCGGCCACTTCGCGCTCGCTCGGCGGCCAAATTGAATTTGGGCCCGCAAATGGAGGCAAAAGAGAGGGGCGACTCAATTAAGTTTGCGCCGCCTCCTCCTCCGCCCGATTTGAGCCTCGGCTGAGCGGGCCGAGTTTGCGCGCGCACCTGAGCGAGGCGGGCAGACGGGCGCGCAGACGGGCCGCTCGCTCGCTCGCTCGCTCGCTGTTTGCGCGGCGCCCACAAACCATCTGTTGGCCTGGCGGCGCTAATTTGCCCGGCCGCCAACCACTCGCTGGCCCATCAATTCCGGCTCGCCCCTCTGGGACTCGACTCGCGGCGCCAGACAAACCGGCTTGGCGCGCTCACTGACACGGCACGCAGGCGCCCACCTGAGCGAGTCCCAAGCGGGCGGGCTTAGCGGCGGATTGGGACCGCGAGCGGGCTGAGCGAGCGGCGCCGACCTTGACAGCGGGCGCGCGCACAGCCCCCGGCCGGCGCCAGTCTGGCCCGGAGATGGGCGCAGGCAAGCGCGTAGAGCTGGCCGACTTGCTGTCTGGCGGCCAGGCAGCCAGACTGGCGCCCCTCGTCCCGCCCAATGCCAGCGCCTTTACCTCTACGCCTGACCCACTTGGTCTCGCCGGCCGGCTGGCTGGCTGGCTGGCTGGCTTGCCGGCCCGCTGAAAGCCGGCCGGCGATTTGCGCTCGCCCGGCGCCGCCACTGATGGAAGTGGATGCAGCCGGCGAGCTTATCTTCGCTCGCGAGCCGCGACCGGCGACGCGCGTAGAGGTGGCGGTCAGCGAGCGAGCGCGCGCGCCAGACTCGGCTAGGCCGAAGTGGGCCGCTCGAGCCACTTAACAGCCGCCACTCTCCACCTGACCCGCGAGGCCCCAAAGCGGCCCACTTGTCGTCGCAGCCTCTCGGGCGCCAGCTTGTCCGCGACGTCGGCCCATTCAGACGGCAGAGCTCGCGCATAATATTGAGCCGTCAATCCAGGATGGGGCGGCCGCTCAGCCGCTCGGCCCGGCTCGCGGCGGCAAGCATCAACAAACTAACTGTCTGCGCGAGGAGCCCCTCGCGCCCGTCTGTCACTCATCCAAAGCGGACGCAATCCCGCCCAGTTTGGCCCAAAGGCGCGCGCTGAACAGCGGCAGCCGGCACTGCCGACTGGCCTCCATCTGCATCCAGGGAGAGCAACTTGCGCCAGCTTGCCGCCGCCGCCGCCGCCGCCGCCATCTCCTCGCGCCTCAAGCGGCCTCAGCTGGCGAGGCGCCGGCCAAGCTCGTTAACGGACATCCTGCAACACTAGCGCAAGCACCTGGCCGAAGCCGGGCGAGCTCGTTAGCTCGTTTGCGCGCATTTAAACCAGCTCAAATGGCTCCAGGTGCCGCATCCACAAAATAGCAATAATAATAAATTCACAGCAACCAGCTCGCCGCCCTGAGCCAGGGCGCTGAGGCTGGTGTCCATGATTCTTGGGACGCAAATATTTGCGAATAATTTATGCGTAATCTGTGAACGAGACTCTAGCTAAACTCCTGGCGCCTTATCCAGCATCTCGCGGCCCAAAAAGGGTGGCCAAACTGGCTGAGCTCAGCCGGCGCGCGCAAAGACGAAATCAACCGGCGCAAAAGCTCCCCTCTCGCTCTAGCTTAGCCAAATCCCGCAAATGTTTTATGCTAAAACTAACCCCCAAGAGGAAAGAGGAGGCCCACAACACGCCCCTAATGATAGACAAGTTTATGGGTTGACATTTGAAACATCGGGTGCACTTGCGCCCGCAACGAGCGAGCCGGTCGGCCGGCCGGCCAGCAAGCAAGCCAACTGGCCAGATACTCGGCGCGCTAATACCTCACTTACCTAAATCATACTATGCCCAAAATCACATGCCCTCGTGCAGGTGATACTAGCAGCCGCTAATGCCGCTGAAAGCTCCCGCCCTTCCCGCTGCGAGCGAGAGCTGTGCCAGGGGGCGCTTTCGCTCAGGGGGCCGCGGTGGCGACATCTATCGCCCGAAACAAGCGCAAGTGGGCGCCATAATTTGATCCCTGCACCTGCCTCTGGTCGCAACCAGCGGCAAGCGAAAGTCTAACCGTTGATCGAGTTTGCAAACATGCTGGCTAACGTCCAGTTACCAGCTCTCGCGGGCTCAGTCCAAGCAACGTGACTGCGCCGCTCCCAAGAGACTGTCTATTGCTCTCGGACGCCGAAAGCAAGTTCTGGTTGTCTGGTAACGAGAGCTTGCGGTGACAATTGCGACCAATCGAGACGCGAGGAAGGAAGTTGCAGGTATGCGTCCATTCGGCGGGCGGCAGCCGCCGCCGTGTTGAGCAAGCCTTCACGAAGGCTGGAAAACGGTCGCAAGTAGCTCTGTCTGGTCTAAGCGGATGAGCCTGAATGGAGTTCAGCAAAACGGGCCTCCAAAGCCACCAGAATCTCTCTCTCTCTCTCCCTTCGAGCTCAAGAGGGTTCAGTGTCTCCCTCTAACTTGCTCGAGCGGAGGAAGCCGAGTTGGAAGCGTTCGCGCCTGCGCTCTCAATTTTCGTCACTGTGGATACCAATGGAATTTGAGGTGAAGCAAACGGAACTTGCCTCCTGTTGTGTGCGTATAGCGTCGTTCGCGCGCTCGCTCCTGCAAAATGGGCGCGGATTTGCGAGCGGCAGCTACTGCAGCCACTGAGACAACGTTTTGGAGTGAATGGCCAAGCTCCACCTCGTAACTTTAAGCGAGCTTCCGTCAACAATATGTATCGAGCTAACGACTCGAGCGCCCCAGCGTTGCTAGTCTGAATTGGGTCCTAGGAACAAAAGGAGTGCATTCAACGATCATGTGTGTTGATAATGCATTTTACAGAGACAGTTGACTGTGCTGCCGAGGCCCCACCATCGCGAACTTACTAAACTGTAGTCCACTATTCGTTGCGACGATCCTCACCTAAGTTAAGTGCGCGAACTTCGACGAGTTGAGAGGCGCTGCTCGGAAGTTTTCAGCATTCGAGAATCAAGCACGAGAGAAGAGAAGCTAGATGGCCAGCACGAAAGGCTCACAAGAGTCACCTGCCAGTCTGGCCACCCGTTCACCTGAACGAGCTGTCTCGCGAAACTCTAACCTGTCCAATTCGACGGTGGAAAGCACAGAGAAGTCGGCCAAGAAAATACCACCAATCAAAGCTACAGTTGGACTGGCCAAGGGGCCAGACTTGAAGAATTGCAAATCTAAGGTTGGATCCTTGAACAACATAAAACACACTCCAACTGGCGGATCAGTCTCAATACAATCGCAGAAGCTCAAATGGAATGCGCAAAGTAAAGTTGGGTCGCTTGAAAACAAAGAACATAAGCCAGGTGGTGGTAGACTAAAAGTTGAGTCGCGTAAGTTGGAATGGAAAACGGGTTCAAAGGTCCAATCATTGCAAAACGTCAACCACAAGCCAGGTGGCGGAAACGTTAAAATATTCAACGAGTCCTATGTAGAAAAGAAATCTAATTCATCAAGTCATCATGAAAAAAGCAAGTCAGAGGCGTCCAAAAATGATCAGGCAAACGCTGAACCCCTGACAAAGAATTTGGGAGACTTGAGCTTGAAAGGTCAATAATGTTTTATTCGGTAGTGTAGCAATGGCATTGGCTCGAGTTCAATTATAATATTCCATGCGATAACTGTTCACAAGTATCAAACAAGTGTCTTGATTTCTAGCTAAGTGGCTGCAATTAAAGAATTGTAGTGCTCTCCTAGATGATACAGATGCTTGTGAAAACTCAACAAGATGGGCTTCTTATCGGTCTTGCTTGGAGGCTCAATTATTATCGGGCGATTGTTGTTCGCTTGATAGATATGAATCGACCTTCTGGTAATTCTGGATATCGCAGTTAGCTCCAAATGTCCACCCCACTCTTTCGTCTTCGCTATCTTAGTGCAGTAGATTTCGTAGTCTTTTTTACTCATCAGATCGCCGTTGTCATTTGTTAAGAAAGGCATAAAGTCCTCTGCATTCTCTAGCATAAATCGGCTTGTTTTGTTCCGAATATCCTGGTGCGATAAGTCCTCATCAGAATCGTTCGCCACATTAAGTTGATGTTCGACAGCACGATATAAACAATCGCCATCTGCCTCGATATCGTATATTCGCAAGTGCTTACAATCCAGCAAAGCTTTGAGATTTTCTTGCTCTAGTCTCCGATCCTTATGCTCATCTAATTTTTCAGATTCTTCAATTCGTTTCAATTGCTCGGCCTTCTTTGCAGCCTTGAGGTCACGTCGTTTTTGAGCTTTCGATACTCTATTTGATTCGATGTAAGTGAAGCCCGACATGATAGTTCCAAAGGCTAATTTAACTCACTCATATCAACCTTAACCTGTAGGCCGGGAGTCCAACATTGGGAGGGCTACACACATAACAGGGATGAAGTAACCGATGCTTATTACTTCTGGTTTATTTTCGAATCATTCATTATCAGCTGTTCAAGTTCTTCTATTCAGTTAACCCGGTTTTATGGTGGAAATCTCCGAAATAGACCAAGATCTCATTCGCGCTGTAATTCATCGATGTACTTGTTTTTCCGTAGTTCTAAGCTTCAGAGTGATGAGAACGAAAGTAATACGGGTAAACCTTATCGCTGTCGATTGTAACCGCCTCAAAATCAAATCAAATGTGGTTGAATCATGATGAAATATCGTGCGGCCTAGACACGCCCCCAAGCCGGCAGGATCACTCCAATCTGCGTTTGCACCACCGATGGAATCCCACTGCGGGGAGTTCGAATCTCGATGAGCAATTCTCGTCTTTTCATCACATATATGGTTTTAACATTCGGCAATCGTCCTATAAACATCAAATTCATCATGGTCGACAATCATAACTACCGGACCTATTTCATTCGTCGATATGATACCCACCAGATGACTCGTATTTAGCCACGATCAGTTATTATTGCACATCTGTCCGTTCCTGACTTGGGCCCTGTTTGGTCACCAAGCCTCCCTGCTTTTTTCGTCCGCAAGTTTGATATATCACGGGAAGAGTCACATAATATTGTTGCCGCCAATCTTGAGCAGCTCGGACATGTTTTCGACAGGAGATGATGCGGTTGTAGCCACCAATGATGACGCGGCCATCTGCAAATTTCAGGCAGTATCGAAAGGATACTACAAGGACGCCTTCCTTGAGTACTTCTTGACAGCTAGAGCTAGGAGCTGTGGTCCAAGGAAAGCCTCAGAGATAAACCGCGGCTACTTTGCTAGAACGGCAGCGATATCGTACCTAGTTGAGCAATTCATCCTCGCCAATCCAGACTGCCAGATAATAAGCTTAGGAGCCGGCTACGATACGCTTTTTTGGCGTCTCAAATCTCACAACTTTTTGCACCATCATACATCTGTTCAGTCCAAAATCAAATTTGTCGAAATAGATATGAGTGTCGTCACCGCTCATAAAGTTACAGCAATCAGGAGGCACCCTCAGCTAGCGGAGGCTTTATCCTCTATCACCCACAAGGGCGAGGGTATTCACTCAGACCAGTATCATATGATCTCGTTTGACTTGAGGCAAGTTGACAAGAGCTCCTTGAAAGAGAAGATTTTCAGTGATTGCAAGCTGGATTCTTCAACTCCCACATTTTGTATCGCCGAATGCGTGCTCGTCTATATGCCATATCAAGACTCAGCATCGTTGATCCAGTGGCTCAGTAGCTCGTTTTCAAATTTAACGATGCTTAACTACGAGCAGTGCAATATGCGAGATAGATTCGGTGACATCATGCTATCAAACATGACCGCTCGACATTGTGATCTGATGGGTGTTGAAGCCTGCGAATCTTTGAAGAGCCAGTCTGAGCGCTTCAAATCAAACGGCTTGGTTAATACTAGACAATGGACTTTATCAGAAATCTACTACCACTACCTAAATATCCACGAACGACATACTGAGGAAATTGAACTCCTCGATGAAACAGAATTATTGCGACAGCTTCTGGATCATTATTGCATCGTTATAGCATCCCACCATCCTATCGATTGGATTCATGAAAGCGAGCGCTGGGCTCCAAAAACGATCTAAATCATGCAGGCCCGCCCCTTGCCTTCTCTGTATTATTCAAATACATGCCATGTACAATAAAAATCCACAAGCAGTGTTCAAGAATATAGAGGTAAGATGGACTGACTTAATCTTAGATAGCAAAACCAAGTTGTGATCTTATTGATGAGATAAGCCATGTTAGTGAGAATAAAGACATGGTGGTCAAGCTATGATACGATTAACATACTGTATTGTCCAAGTATTAACGTTTACTCGTCGAGGGTTGGAATCCAAAACGACATCTTTGTACAAGCTGAGGCAAGCATCATAAATTTTGGGTTGAATTGAACGCATTGAATTGACGAGCTACGCTCACCTTTGAGTATTGTCACCTTGGATCCTTTATCCGCATCCCAGACATAGATTGATCCATCTGTTGTTCCACTAAATATATATTGAGAGTCGGGCGAGTAAGATGCCTCGCAAGAGATTTGAACAGTTGACATGGAGTTGGGATTTGGAGTCGTGGTGAAAGTGTGTAATGAGGTCCCAATAAAGGAATCTAATGTCTGAAGGGTGTTAGCGTCGGTGGTGATGCATATCTGCTTTCCATCGGGCGAGAACTTAAGTCCTGTCCAGTTGACCTCCTTGTTGTGATTTAGTTTGAAAGCATTGAATGGCCCCTTGTCAAATGATCGTAAATCATATAATTTAACAAACTCGCTATTGATTCCCACCGCAAAAATGAGTCCTTCAGGATCAAAGTTAGCCACAGGCCTACCCTGAGTCTGCATAATACCGCTACAGTTGGGGCTTTTCAAATCCCATAAGCGGATTGTTTTATCGAGAGATCCAGAGAGAAAGGTGTCATCGATAGGTGACATACATAGAGTGACCACTGACTTTTGGTGGCCAATAAAGTAGCGTAAATACTTATTATCAGGCAAGGAGAGATACCTTATGGTGTCGTCGATTTTGTTAGAGGTATGTATGGCTGTGTTACTTGTATGAGTATGCCTAATCAAACCGACACCATATTTTTTAGATTGAAGCGTTCTTTTGACAGTACCCTTCTCACAGTCATAAATAATGATTGCATCATCATTTGACGACGAAATCAGCGTAGTTCCATCTTGAGAGAAGTCTATTGAGTTGATCTTATCGTTATTCTCACTGAATTCTTTGGCCACGCGAAATTTCATTATGTTAGTATCAATTAACTTCATAGCAGACATCGGATCCAAGTATTGTTGATCAGATGCCTCAATTTGATTCCTAGACCCGAAAGTTCGACCCGTCGAAAAGAATGACGGCATCAAAATTCGGAATTGTGGTGCCAATGGAGTGGAATAACTATTTCGCCTTCTAAGTCAGCGTCGTTATGCAGCGTACAAAACTCTATGCTCGTCATCTAGGTTGGTAGTATGACTTGTTGAGTTTTTAGGTAGAATAAAGAATATAATCATGGTATTTGACCCTAACCGTGAAACCGGGATTGTGTCGCGCGGGCTAAGACTGGGGAGTTTCTCTCCGTGGACAGCTGATGCAGTGGCCGCCGTCTAAATGTGAAGCGTGCGCTGCCGCCGCTCCTGAAAAGACTGCACGTTTGCAGCTCCCATTTACAGGCTGAGTTCCTCGGGCCGGCACTGGCTTGCAGGTTGCAAGCCGCGATTGCTCTATCAAGGCCAGTGTTTATTTCTGTGACCATGTGATTCGCATGGATATGTTTCACTCAGATGGTGTGTTTGAATCCGTTGCAGCTCCAATAATCTTGATAGACTAGCGACCTGCTCAGGCTAGACTATCCTGCGGAAACATGGAGAGACATACGCAATGGACCGGGCGGCCACTCAATCAGGGCTAAATTTGCATTCAAAGCAGGCGCAAATGCAGTACAGCGTTGGAGTGCTGTGGCAAAATCAATCATCCTATCGGGTCACCTACTCCCTTGCGGCTCAATCCTCGAAAGTTGACCAAATAGCACGGACGCTCTTTGTGAAAAAGAGCCGCAACTCTTGCGGATATCCGTTCGGCTCTCTGTATCCGATTTGTGCGCATGCGTTCACCTCGCACCGGTTGCGGCATTATGTTGTCTAGCTTGGCAAACGGTCATTAGTGTGGTTTAGTTACCATCCAGGAACGAAGCGCAATGTGTTGGACGAAGGTTCAGCACTTCAGTTGAAGAACCTACCTAACTCGGCTCATTTTAAGCTGGCTAAAATACGATGGATCTCAAACTAGACAAGAATATCAACAGTCGATTGGGTCTGCTTGCTTTAGCTGAGCGAGCTGGCACAATGGATACTAAGCCAAAAAGTGGGCGAGCATCTGAGAAAATATTGAAACTATCTTGCGCAGATGAAAGAGGAAGCTCGACAAGATTAAGCCATCTTCTTGCAGCAACAGCGCTCTTATTAAGCTGCCTCATTGAAACTCGTCTATCAATACCCTCAAACGACAGAAACTTAACCCACCCAAGCCAGCAATTTCTAAGCCAACCAGTGAGCTTGGTCACTGGCTTCCACACGAAAAAGTCACAAGAGGAAGAGGATGGCTTTATAATGCAAGCGTCGTCGACAGTATCCCAGAACGAGCCAGCGGCCAGTAATTTATCAGAATTTGCGCCAAACGCAGCTAGTTCAGCCAGTGGCGATACTCGGGCCGACAGCTCGTTGGTTCCAACAAGCGAGCCACCGACAACAATCTCGGGTCGGAATGGGGAACAAGGAGACCAAAGGATAGCAATAGACGCGAACAGGCAGCAATTTGTCACCCATGATCAGTTGAGCCTATTGGACGCAAACACAAAGGATGAGAGCATCAACATAACCAACGGCAACGAACAAGATTTAGCGGCCTCCAATGGGCAGGATGATGCACTCCAAAGGGTGCAAACTTCACGAACTGGAATGTCGAAAGTATCACATGTTTCCTCCTTCTTTTCAGGTAAGTTGGAAGCTACATGTTTGGGCAGGAAATTGTTTTGATGAAATTTTGGCCTTAAGTTCTCTTGTGTTGCTATTCTCTTGGTTAGTTTTTGAGTTGAGGGGCGAATTCGCCATTGGGCTTCGTTGGTTTGGTTTTGTGCTCTGGCAAAGGTCTTTGAACTTGCAGCTCTTTTCACTTCGATTTAGGAAGTGGAGGCAAGGAGGCGAGAGAAGTCTCAAAGGTTTGCGACTCCTTCAAGCGACTTCGGCTGCGGCGGCAGCAGCAGCAGCAGCAGCTGTGTTTGCGGCGGCGGTAGAGAGCCGCCTCAGTGTGCATTGCAAGCTCAGTGTGCTTGCTCAGCGATCGGAGAGCCGTCAAAGCGGCCGGCCGAGCTCACCTGACGAGGGGGCTTCGTTTTGGCCAAGGTTAACAAACCGACCGTTTCTTTTAAAATTAGCCAGCGACCGCTAGCTAGAACTACCCGCCACCTCGCCTCCCCTCCCTCCGGCTGCGCTAACTTAAATTAGCGGCAGTAAAAGATCCTGGAACTCCTCTCCTTCTCAAACTCGTTCGAAATCTTGGCTGTGAGAGACTGGCACAGGAACCGTTTTATACCTTGCCGGCGATGGATTGATTCGCCAGACGGCTCTCAGTGTTCGGATGCAGCCAAGGATGGCGGCGCTAGAGGGCCGCTTGACTGCGCGCTGGCCGCGCTTGCCAACCAACGATTATAAAACCAAAATCAACCCACTGATTGGCCTCCACTTGCACCAACTCGTCGCCGCTGACCGATTTAAACCGTCTGGAACTAAACCAGCACTAGAGCGGCGTGTTTCGCATGACAAGAGTTCAGGTAGAGAAGCCAGGTGAACGTTTGCGTTTCTTCTGCAGCTCGTGCGGCCATAAACTTTCTGCGAGAGATCGTTTCGATTGATAAGAAATGGCATCGGATAAGCAAAGTGGTGTACTTCTAGTGCCTCTCGATAGGCAGCACGCGTTCACATTTTGGCAAACATCGATGAGCCAGTTATTTTCTTCAATTTGGCCGACAACATCACCTGTCTCGCATGGGCAAAATTAGCTCGCCTCTTAACAGCAACACTCCAACTCTCGCCATTCCAGATTTGCTTGCCTACGCAACGCGGCCCCGCCAAGGACAGTTGGAGCCAGAATACCAGGCAGTAAGAGGGGGCCAAGCGGCGGCTCAGCCAATCGGAGAGGGCGCATCAACAGGTGCAAAGCAAGCGAGCCAAGCGTCAACGCCGGCTGTTTGTCCGGGCATCTGTCGCAGTATTTTGACGGCCTCAATTCTGTGCAGAAATGAGATCGTCGCTCCATGCCCGTCGTTCCTTCAGAAGTGCTGCGACAAAGACGATGTCTCGTTCAATAGAACTCCTGTCGAAACTTCGGCCCCTCTACCTCCTCCAGATCCTGATCCTAATCCACCGCCACTGCCAGAGAATGTGTCTCAAAATCACGAGCAAACTCCACCAGACCAGCAAGCAAATCCGCCAATACCGCAACCGCAAACTTTACCCCACTCATCAGCGACAGCGGGAGCCAGCAACCAGGAGCGAGCAGCTCCACTTCCACTCAAGCCCCTTGGAGGCCAAACTGAGCGGCCACCCGATCTATGGCCATTTGCTCCCGCTGACCAGCCAGGATCTATCTACTTCCTCTCCTCGAGCAACGGAAGCAGCGAGCAGCAGCAGGCAGATGCTATTCGCCCAGACGAGCTTGGTTCAGATGGGAGCCGACTTGGGGAGCAACAGCAGCAGCAGCAGCAGCAAGTCCAAGTTTCCAGTTTGGCGCAACCCTCTAATGATGAACAACAGAGCTCGCGATTCAAGCATCCAGCATCGCAATCCTTTGATTCTCATCTGAGCGAGAGGCCGACAAGCCAAGAGGAGCAAGCGAACGGTAAAGCGCCACAGCTTGTTGTTGTTCACACTGCAAATGGAACCATCATTCACCAGCCAGGCGAGCGCCAGAAACAACACCGGCCAACCTATGCCAATTGGACCGACTACCATCTAACCATGATGCAAGCGAAGCAGAATGGCCAAACAGTTGTCTATCATTCCAACATTGATCCAGTGAAGAGGTTCACCGATCCTGCGAGCGATTCATCCAGATCCAGAACGCAACAACAAACCACGACCACCCAAGCTCAAGATCTCAGCAAGTTATCGACACCAAAGTCAAATCAACCCATGAGTGAAGCTAGCAAGGAGCCACCTTGCGCTGACCTCTGCTTGCCAGCAGCGAAGCAGCGACAACTCTGTCACTCGCAATCGATATCGACCGCCAGATGCGAGAGAGAGGGTGAGTTTTGTTGCGCTCGAGCGAGCAGTGGGCTGGAGTTGAATGGAACCCAAGGCTCGAACATAAAGAGGACCATGGCGATTCCTATGGAACTGTCCAAGTCGATGCAAAACTCAAGCCAACTTTCAAGTGCTAGGCAGCAAGTGTCTGATGAAAGGGGGTCAGAGCGAGCACACTCAAAGGTGATGAACGACCAGCACTCCAACTCCACCGGTCTCAAATCACGCGCTAGTCCTGCAACAGCTAACTCGGCCCTCAGACCTGAAGAGAACAAGCAGAGTGGTTTATCTGAGCAACAAACGACGCCTGCCAGCCAAACCGCGGCGCCCCAGCATCAACCACCCACCAAGACAACCAGGGAACCAGAGTTTCCGTCAGCAAGCAACCAACAGAGTGTCGACACTCAAGCGCTCGGCAGTGTTGGAAGTGCCTTGGTCGAGCTACTCGACTCCTGGATCGGAGCATCCTCGTCGGCTTCGAAGGGCAACCAGGCCCTAGAGGAGCTGCAGAATCCCCTCAACCAAATGGACGCGCACGCAACCGACCAAATGCCCTCGTTTGCCTCGCCCGACGCCCAGAACGAGCAGAACCAGAACGACAGGAGGCACGGCTACGATCTGAGCTTCAGACAACAATCGAACGAAGCCCCTCAAATGTCACAAAACTCAAGCCAAAGGTTGCATGAGGGAACCAGACAATCGCAAGCAGATTCGGGTTTGGTCACCGGCGATGTAAGTAGCGAGCATCAAGTGTCGCCGTTTGCCCCTGAGAGTCAAGCGAGCGGCCAGCAGTCGAAGTGCGCCGGCTACTGCACCTTGCCACTCTTCACAATGCTCTGCGATGCAACCTACAGAAGCGCCGATTGTGGGCCCTCGCAAAAGTGTTGCGTGATCGGAGGGTCGGCCAACAGCCAGGAGGACGACTCGGACCAACCGCAGCCAAGCTCAGCGGGCCCAATTGACGTGGCCAGGCAGCCGGCGCAAGCTTGCAGGGGCTCCTGCCTGCCAGTCTACCACTCGAGCCTTTGCACTAAACCCAACGAGATCCAGCTTGAGGCGCCCAACTGTCTGCCAAACTTTGTTTGCTGCAACCAACCAACAGCCCAGGATGCGGCCAATCAGATCGCCGAGCTCGAGAGTTTGATCGGCTCGAACAGTGACGCACTTGGTGCAGCGTCCCTAGCAAACAATCGGCCCACTGACGCTCAACAGGCCAAGGATAGCTCGCTTTTCGCTGCTCTCCTACCGCCGCCGCCGCCTCCACTAGCTCTTGGCAACCAGGAGCAGCAGTTTGCGCAGGAGAAGGGCACCTTGCACGACCAGATGCTGGCCGCAACAGGTCGGCAGCGGCCAAGCTCAGGCCAGCAAAGCTTGGCGCAGGACAACCCGCTTCAAATTTACTCATCTCAGGCCCAACAAATGCGACCGCTGCCGCCGCCGCCGCCGCCGCCAGCGCCAGCGAGCAAGCAGGGGAATGGCAAAACTAGTCAACAGTCTGGTGGCCAGGGAATCATGAGCCAACTATATCAGATGTTCAAGCCGAACGGACCCGTCAAGCAGCGTTCGAGGCCTCAAGCCAGTGGGGGCCAGCCGGCGCAGGGCATGAACTACATGGGCCAGGTGTATGAGCCGTACCCGATTCAACCGGCTCAGGCGACCGGCAGTCTGCATCCAATCGGCGTGGTGCCAAGCCAGCTGATGTTTCCCATTGGACAACACGGACAGGTAGCCGCTTTGAGCCAGCCTCACCATCTAGCCGGCGATAGCGGTTTGCTGGCCGTTGATGCGAGCCAGCATAAGAACAGATTTGCACTACCAAGCCAGCAAGTTCCCTTCGACGGCCAACAGCACTTCATGCACCAGAACCAGGTTATTGGCAGCAACCAGTTGGCTCAGAAACAATTGGTGGGCAGCAAAATCCACCAGCAACAGGCCAAAGTTCCTTACCAGCAGCATCAGAGCCAGCATTTGCAGCAGAAGGGCCAATTTCAAGCGACAAACCTGCGCCCTTTTGGCGACAGCGCCCAGTTGCTTCCAAATGGCGAGCTGAATTCGGCTGCACTGGCGGCTGCTTTCAATCCGGTTGGCGCTGGTATCAAAAATCCGTTGGGAGGTCAGATGAGTCCGCCGGTGGACAGTCAGCCGAGCAACGATCAGGTGGCCAGGCAAACTACCTTGCAAGCGACCAATCCAGCACTGGTGCCCGCGTTGCCCGAGCGCCAGCACCACCACCACCACCACTTTAACCCCGACAACGCCCTCAACGCGGCAGTCCAATCGAATCAGCCACCACCGAGGGTCGCCTATCGTCAGCAAGCGCCGCTACAGAAACAGACTCAGCCCTCCTTCTCCGGCCTAAATCTGGCCTTTGGTGCCGGCGATGCAAACCTCCAATTGCCAATGCAGCAGCAGCAGCAACAACAACAACAACAACAACCGCAATACGGGAAACAGATGCTCAAGTTCGAAGTGGCCAACCAGAGCGCCAGCCAAACTGTCAGGTTTCAGCCGCAAGACCAGAGAGCATTTTCCTCCGGCAGCGGAAGCAGACAGGAATCGAGCTTTGTAGCACAAAGGACAGTTGGACGACAGAATGCGGTCAGTAGGCCCTTAGTTAGAGGCGATGCGGACGCTTTGCGAGGCGTAAGCGCGGAGACGGGCGCGTTGGGCGGCCAATCGGTGGCCAATCAAGCTCTCAGGGGACTGGCGCCGGTCGGTCGGCCAGTGCAGCAGCCAGCTAGCGGCAACAAGCTGCCTGTGGCCGATTCCGATTCGCGACAGTTGACTTTCGCACAAAGAGCGCCCGATGTTAATAGGCGGGCGAACAATGGAGCCAGAGCGCCGCCAGCGAGGAGCGGCAGTGGCGTCAAGTCGGCGGATGGCGACACTCAGGCTCAGCCGAGTCTAAGCCAGTCGTCGTCAAACCTGAATGTTTTGATCAGCAACGGGCCCTTTGCTGACTTGCAGCGGGTTGAAAGCAATCTGGAAGCTTCTCGAAGGTCGCCGCAAATGGGCAGCGGCGGCCAACAGGCTGACTTCTTTGCGGCGAGCGAGGGCCAAGAGGGCGAGCAAAGCAGGCCAGCGGTTGGCCAGCTCAGATCTCCTGTCTCGTCCACAACCTCAACCTCAACTCTAACCTATGATCTCAGCAACACGGCGACGGACTCCGCTCAGCCTGCTTGCCCCTCGAGCTGTTTGGCGCCATTTGTGAGCTTCAACTGCGTTCAGCCGGACTACATAGACGAAAACTACTCCTGCCCAAACACGGGCTCAGTCTGCTGCATGAGAGGCCCACCGGCCGGCGAGAGCGTCACCACAGCGAAGAGCGATTTCTTGCACCAGTCGACCCAGCCGGCCGCCCTCCAGCCAATAGCCAGCAGCGTGGACAACAACAAACTCGACTCCCTGTCCCTGTCCGACCAAGCCGAGGATCAGCCGGACGATTCGAGCAAGCAACAAGCGAGCGAGATCTCCTCCGCCAGCGGAAGCGGATACGCGCCAGACGCAAGCCTATCCAATGTCGAGGAGCAGAGCGCCGTCCAAGCGGGAAAGAACAGGCGTAAGTTGTCATCTCCCCGAGTTTCTCCAAACAGTGGAAGCACGCAAACCTAACCTACCATCCTTATCTCGTCTCGTCTCAGTCGCGCCCACGTCGTGCGGTTTGCCGGGCGATCGGAGGAGGAGTTCTGGCCGAGCTAGGGGCCGAGTGATGGGCGGTTTTGATGCCAGGCCCGGTTACTGGTGCTGGCAGGTAAGTTTGCTCGGGCCAACAAACAAACTGCGCTGACTGACTGGCCGCATGCTAACACGATTCAACCCTAAGGCTGCACTGATGAACAACAAGAACGAGTACCTCTGCGGAGGAGCCCTGATCGGAGCAAAGTGGGTTCTAACTGCAGCGCACTGTGTAACCCAGTAAGTACCCCCTTAGCGAGCTCAACCTATCCCTAAGCCAGCCTAAGCCACTAACTCTGATCCTTGCTTCATCGCGCAAAACACAGACATTTGAGGAGCGAGACTCACTTGTACGTGAGGCTCGGCCAGCACAACCTGAACAGCACCCAGGGCAGCAGGTTTGCCAAAACAGTCCAGGTCAAGACCAGCTACGTGCACCACAATCACAACGGCGTCACCCTGGACAACGACATCGCCCTGTTGCGCCTGGAGGAGCCGGTGGACTTGGAGGAGCCGTCCATCTGTCTCGTCTGCTTGCCCGAACGGAGCTCGCAGGTTGAAGCCGGAAAGAGGTGCACGGTGACGGGTTACGGGTTTGAGAGCGAGGGCGGGCCGGCTGCGTTGCGGGTCAGGCAGACTGATCTGCCCATTGTGACCGACCTGGATTGTCAGAACAAGACGAGCGCAGTGCTGGGAAAGCCGTTCACTTTGCCAGCGAGCAGCTTCTGCGCCGGCGGCGAGCTCGGCCAAGACGCCTGCCATGGGGACGGCGGCTCACCGCTAAGTTGTCTCGTCGACGGCTACTACGAGCTCACGGGCCTCGTCTCCTGGGGCTACAAGTGCGGCAGCAAGGACTTGCCCGGCCTCTACTCCAAGGTTTCCGCCTTCGTTGGTTGGATCAACCAGATAGTGAGCGTGAACAACTAGAGTGGCGGGCAACCTGAGGCAGCGTTTGCTTGCGAGGAGGATGAGCGGCGGCAGCGGCAGTAGCAGCAGCGGAGTTGGCATTGGATAGCCGCAGCCAGCTCCTCAGCAAGACTATTTTTAGCCCCACTCACCAATTCGAGCCTCGCGAGCTCAGACTGCTGGCCAGGCGCGAGCTCGCGCAACTACGCGCAACGCCTTGCCTCCCATCCAAACATCGCCCATTAATGTACATTAAACCAATCCAAACCGCTTTTAAACAAACTTATTATCCAACTCGGCTCACTTCTGACATTTGCGCGCCACTTTGCCGCCATGTTAATGAACTTCCACCTTGAGCGGCCGCTCTCTTCCTCTTACCTAAGCGAGTCCAGTTGCATCATTAGCGGGCCGCGAACAGGTTGCTCGCTCAGCTGGGGGCGGGCCGGACGGAGGCGGCCTGAGCTGGCCTACGAGAGCCAGCGAGTGCGGAAGAGGAGGATCGGCTGACCTTGAATTGGGTTGGTTGGCGGTAATGCCGGCGCGAGCTGGCTATTCAAGGCTCGCTCGGCCTCTCCCCTCTCGCCGACACCCGCCGGCTCAGGTGCGGGCTTGCGCGGAAGGACGCGCGGCGGCTGAGCTCACTCGCTCGCCCGCCGCCCGCCAGCCGCCCGTTCCAGTCGCGTCTGGCCTGTTCCTGGTTTGAGCCAACCAGTTTGAACCGAACGCGAGCGCCCATCTTGATCAAACACACTGCACGCTCGGCGTTGATGTTACGCGAATTACGGAAGAAGGGCGCGTTTGTTTGCAAGCCAAACACTCGGCCCGTCCTCCAACTTGGGCCGGCCAACCGGCTCGCCTGTTGCGAGCTCTGAGCCGGCCAATCTAGAGCCGGCTCATCCAAAGTAAACTCTCGCGCTATTCATGGAATAGAATGGAGTGGGCGGAGCGAGAGGAGCAGATAACACGCGCGCGCGCGCGAAGGTTAGCCATTCATGATATCTGGGCGAGCAGATCGACACTTTTCTCTCACTCTCGATGGATAAGGCCGATAAGTTTGGATTGTCGACGCATCTGTTTGTCTTGCAAGCGATTGTTGTGCGCAAAAGAGAGCCGGTTCCTTCGGAGGCAAACGGCGATGGTCTCGGCTGGTCAATATTGAGCCAACGGAGATATCGTCATTGTTATTCGCCGCCAGAGAGAACTCGAAGTGTCAGTTCAGACTGTCTTATCGTCGGGTCTGTTTGCTCGAGAGCAGTGAAAGTTGGGCAAGAGGAGCGAGCGCACAAGTTTCCGCTTGTCCGATCTGGAGCAAGCTCGTATTAATAGCAACTAGCTTCACTAGTCAAACGGCGCACAACAGGACAGAACAAATTGAAGGTCCATCAGCAGTGCATAGGAAGTGGGAACTTTGTTCCAAAGCAAAGGGAAATGAGCCCATTCCAGCCAACTCCAGCTCTAGCCATCCACCTGGTGCTGGCCGTCCTGTGTTGCGGCGCACTGGAGCCTCCGCAGAGGACTGATCTCGGCAGGGAGGCGCAGGTTGGCCATGGAGGCGGGCCGGCAAAGGACAGGAACGAGGCCAGCGGCCCATTGGGCGACGCGCTGGCCACCGACGAGCCCACCAGCTTTTTCGAGGAAAACTCGCTCACCTCTCAGTTCAACAAGCGGATAACCTTCGACGCTTACATCACATACACAATGCGCGCGCTCACCCTCGTTGCGGGATTCGACAACGACCTCCACAGGTACGACACCAGAGAGGATCTCCTGAACTCGTTTGCGCACAACCAAAGCCAGACGGAGAGTTTAGCCAAGTTTGGCGCCCACTTTGAGGCCTCAGAGGCAAGTCTGATGCGCGATCAGAGCGAGTTGCTCTTGGCCGAAAACGAGCGCAACCAAGTGGAGTGCGGTAATCAACTTGAAAAACTAATCCTCGACTCTAGGCAACTGTTCGAAAGCTTCGAATCATTCTCAAACTCAAAACAATTAAACCTCATCGACTTTCTGGACTCCTATGGATCCCTGAGCTCGCAACTGATGAAAGGCAACACAATGTGGCTGGGCTCCTACGATCAGTGCTCAAGGTCAACACTGAACGTGGACAACACAGGCCAAGCTGCTGGCGCCCGCTACTGTGTGGCCAACCTCCGCTCGCCGAGCTGGCCCACACAACCAGGTGAGCGCAGTGATCGTCTTGGTGGCCAGTCAATCAAATTGGGCGTTTGTCTGCCAAGAGCCTGCAATTCCATCTCTATCCTTCGTCACAGCAAGCGCATTGAGAGCCTCATCAAAATCGTCCGCTTGAACCAAATCCCCTTCTCAGGCTACAAGCTCACCGGTTTATTCTGTCTGCCCGACGAGAGCTCGCCTCTGCGACAGTTGAGCAACTCGGCAAGATGGTTCATCGCTTGCCTGTCTACCTGGCTGGCAGTTGTTACGTACTACTCGCTCAAGTATGAGTATCTCAGAATGAGATGGCTCTCGGAGAATGGAGACGGAAAGATGGACGGATTTGATACAAAACTGACCAACCCGATGAGGATTTTTCCATTCAGGTTGAGCGTGAACAAGCTTTTTGAGTCAAGTGGTAGAGTTTGTTCCGTTAAAACAAATGAATTTGGACCAATCGAACGAGCGCCAGCTCAAGATTCAACTGATAGCGAGCACGAGAGCGGCATCGATACTTCAGATACTGATTCATCAGATTCGAGATTTGAGCATGTCCCATCAAATCCAGAACCTCCGCAACACGTTCGCACCGATAGTGGAAATAGGAGCTCTAGTTTGGTCAACGACCAAATGAGTAAATATTCTGGCGACCATGTTGGGACCAAAGCAAACACAATGAACGTGACCTACCTAAACAAGAGCGCCAACCGCAGAGAGCACAAATCCGCGGTTGTCATTGTGCACCAAAACGAGAATCATTCATCAGAATCAAGGACTCGGGAGCCAACCGTTGACTTATCAGCAATCGATGGTATCAAGGTCTTGTCCATGGTGTGGCTAATTAGCGCCCACTCTTTGCTGTTCTTCATCAGAACGATTGCAAATGGGCGCGACTTTTGGTCCGTGCTGAAGGACGCCAGGTTTATGACTGTGATGGCGGGCATTTTTCCTGTTGATACTTTTTTCACCATCACTGGCGTTCTAACTGCCTACCTGAAGTTCAACAAAGACAACGGAAATGCTATCGGTCGAACGAAGTATTGGCTTGAGGCCTTCAGTCACAGGTACTTCAGATTCATGCCCATGTACCTGCTCGTGTTCTGGTACACTCGCGACGTTTCCGAGTTTATTGGCGGCGGCCCCCTTTGGGACTATGCAACTGCTGAGACCAGTTTACGCTCCATTTGCAAGCAGGAGAGCGTTACTGTGCCTCTTCTCTTCCAGGCCAACTTCAAGCCAATTGATCAGCATTGTGTTAAGCCAGCCTGGTATCTTGCCAACGACTACCAATATCTCCTGCTAACTCCATTATTCATGGGTCTAATCTTGAAATCACCCATCCTTGGATATTTGCTCATTGCAGTAAGCATCTGTGCTAGCTTGATAATGCAATTTCTAACTGTATTCTACTCCACTGACATGGACGATTTTAGTGCGCTCATAAATTTCAAACCCATGTTCGGGGCCTACGTCCTCAAAAACCTATGGAAACTCTACGTTCTCCCCTACAATAGGATCCCACCCTACTTAATTGGCATCCTAACTGGCCATCTCATTTATTCATTGAAGAGGTCTGTCCAGCGACGGCTACAGTCGGCCAATCTAAGCAAAACTAAAGAAGCACAAACGAGCTATGTTGGGTTCAATCAGACAAAAGACTCAGTGAGCTCTTTAACCTCAGCCCGCCAATTTAGTAATGGCGATAATCTCACAAATTCAAGAACAAAACACGATCAAGGCTCAAGTTATCTCAGAACACTTGCGCATTACATCCATGCTCAGGTGTGGACACCCTTGGTGTTTCTGATCTCAATCATTTATTTGCCAATGTTAACAAGGATACTAACGCAGGAAGGTCTCTACGCTAAAGTCGGAACCTCATCAATCATGGCAGTTATGAGACTCGTGTGGTCAATCTCGATAGCTAGATTGATCTATATATGTGCCACTCGCCGCCTGATGGATTGCAAAACGGGCGGAAACAATAGTGATCGTGACCCAAGTGATAGTTTTATAATAAGATTCCTGTCTTCACCCGGCTGGAAGCCTTGGTCAAAAATCGGACTGTCGGCACTTTTAATTCAATGGGAAATAATAAGTTATCTAGCTCAGATACAAACTAGCGCGCCAAACATGACGATAACATTCCTATTGGCTATCGTTTTAGTCTGCATCGCGGCCACTTATTCATTGGCCTTGCTCATATACTTAACGCTAGAATACCCTCTATCACAGATTGAGCGACTATACATACATCCTGCATTGTTTAACGGGAGGTAACAAATTGAAGAACATGACGTCCTAAATTAGTAGATTTCAATTACAAATGTGAAGACAGATGATTGAGACTAGAGCATATTGGCCATAGTTTTCTCTCAGCTAGACTTGATCTATTCTGGGGTGCTGAAATTATGAAATTCGCCTAAGAATTTGACCGTTGAAATATCATCTCTTGGCCTCTTGCGGTATGGTGGCGATAAAATCAAATAAATACTTTTCTGAGACCGGCTGTTTGATTGATCTGAAAACTGCTACAGCTGTCTCCCAAGAGTTGGCATTCAGTTTATCCGTTCTCTCGCGCATGATGGTCCACTTTTGGTTTTGTAATGTCATTTCTACAATCTTGTTATTATACTGCCGATAGGACGATTGCTCCTTGTCGAGTTTAAACTTTGTTATGGCCTCTGCTCTGTTGCTTACGTGCAAATATGCATAAGTTTCTGGTAAGCATCCATTTTGTCGTTCCTCTCTGATTACGAGTCGGAAGTCTATCGAGTTCAAATTGGGGGGTTTCCACTTTAGGATTCCTTGACATGTACCACCTGTGTAGGGGGCATCTACGGGTTGGAAAATCAGGCCATCCTTCTCATGGGTAACTTGCAGGTTCCAGGTTTTCTTCGAGTCTTGAATGTAAAAGAAGCCTTTGTCACCAACCTTGAAAGGCTCACCCTCGGCAGGTATTAAATTTGCGTATTTGGCATTCCGCCTTGCTGCCACTATCACACACTTGATGAGTCCGCATCGTTTATCGAAATTTTGAGTGGCAACCACATTACCATTCAAACTTATCACATCATAAATGAGATATTTGGGAATATTTTGACCGTTGACAATATCAGTAACCATCTCACCGTCGAGTAGAGTATCCGTTAGGTGAGAACTCAAATCATCAATCTTGGGAAACTTCAAATTGTTCACTCTCCATAGATGGAGACTTCTGGTTAAGAAAAAGATGTTGTTCTCATCTTGAATATACATCATGTAACGACAACCATCAGCTTTCCAACTGACTCTATATCTATGAGTCTTGAGAAGCTGAATGTTAGATTGATCCATCGATACTGGCTGTGCACCCGGGAACGAAATATGATGTCCATTCGTTTTGTAATCACAAAGTTGACAGCAGTGCCGGTAAATGCGTTGTTTTAAGGCTTCGTCGCAAACTAATCTGACATCTGTTATCCCCTCATAGAATTCTTTCTGGTTTACTTCGATAGTTGCCGTTGGTTCGCCAGTGGTAAGATCGTCCCAGATCGGTTTTTCTGGAGCTTGGGGGACAGGGTCGTCACTATCGCCGAAAATATTAAACAGTTCGTTCAGATAGTCTTGCTTGTAAATTCCAGGCGGTCTCTTAGCCATAAAATGTGCCACCGCAGCATCGATTGACCAATCTCTCTCAGAGCATAAGTAATAGCAAATCATGAATCCGGTTCGGTTGCAACCATGGGTACAGTGTACAACAATGGCTCGACCTGGATTTTGAGTCGAAAATGTTCGGCATATTTTGATAAATTCTGCCGCTTGAGCTGGGGTCGGGGCTGCCAGGCGTCCTTCGCAAGAAATATGCTTGAACTTGACACCTTCTCTCGTGAAGTCCTCTTCATCATAGTACCTGGTTGTGGCTGTTAAGTTGACAACCATGCCTACATTGATCTTTCGATCGCGCATTTGCTTTAATAAGTTTACCGGGGCATATTCATATTCTGGTGGTATTTGATAGTTCTGATCAAGTGGGGTTTTTGAGGGTAAAAATGTATCATCAATAATCTCGCCGTAGGCTGGACAGCCAAGCCAGCCTATCGGAACTGTTGTGCCCATTTTGCTGAAGTCAATATGATATAGCCGATTGGAATATCAAACCCAAGATTCCATCGGGCTCTGTACACCTGATTACTAGTCTAAGAAAATATCATCCAAAAGCGTTTCGCCGCAAGCAGATGAGGTTGTATGAACGCGCACAGAAGTCTGAAACAATATTCGTACAACGCCAAATGCATGTAACATGAGGTTTCACAGAGATAAACATAAAGCCATGTGGGTATCCCATCCATCTTCCCAGGATGTACCCTGCAATCTATGATATCAATTATATCCTATCCTGACCACCATAAAACGTCTTAGTATAACCGGTAAACATGTTGATCTCTATAGTGAATAATGTCAAAATTTACAATCTTTGCGCTGGAAAAGCAATCCCAGATTGGCTTTCGGATCGGAAGCGACGCCAACTCCTGAAAAAGAACAAGGAACTCCGATACAGGACTGAACTAGTTCAAGATCTAGAGATGCCGGTGTTGAGCACTAATATAGTTCTGAGCCCTGATCATAACTATCTATTTGTCACAGGGATGTACAAACCTCGTTTGAGATGCTACGACTTTAGACAGATGGCAATGAAGTTCGAAAGATGCTTCGACTCAGAGTGCATCAAAATGATGGTTTTATCCGATGATTACTCAAAGATTGCCATGCTACAGCAAGATAGGCACATCGAATTCCATAATAGTACTGGCTATTACCATAGGGTTCGAATACCGAAGCCGGGTCGTGATTTTTGCTACGACTATCAAAGCTGCATCATGTACTCTTGTGGTGCTTCGTGCGATATGTTTAGACTAAATATAGATATTGGAGCTTTCGAGGATTCTTTGGAGTCAGATAAAGGTGGTTTCAACTGCTGTTTAGTCAATAGCAACTTGCAATTGACTCTAGGAGGCAGTGTTGAAGGGACAATAGAGTGTTGGGATTCGCGGACTTCAAAAAATGTGATAAAATCTTTCGATTGCAGCGTATTTTCACCATATCAAAGTGATCCAGACTTTACAGCTCCGGGAATTACATCCATGAAACTCAAGGATAATCTCAACTTGGCCGTAGGCACGCAAACTGGGCAAGTCTTCTTATTCGATCTTCGAACAAATAAGCCCTACACAATCAAGGACCACTATTTTGGTCTACCAATTAAAACTCTTGAGTTCCATAGCTCTTCTAATGAGCACGATTTAGTGCTATCATTGGATGAGAAAGTCATGAAGTTCTGGCATAGGAATACAGGTGAGACATTTACAGCAATTCAACCCGACAAAGATCTGAACAGCTTTTGTTCGGTGCCCGGTACCGGAATGGTATTCTTGACAAACGAGGGACAAAAGATACAACCGTATTATATACCCGCCTTGGGACCAGCACCAAAATGGTGCTCCTATTTGGACCAGATAACCGAAGAGCTGGAGGAAGAAGTCCAAGACAATGTGATTTATGATGATTACAAATTTGTCACGATGCAGGAGCTTGAGGAAATGGGCATCGAGCATCTGGTGGGGACGAATCTTCTCAGGGCTTACATGCATGGGTTCTTTATAGACATGAAGTTATACTCAAAAGCTAAGGCGGCATCGAACCCTCACGCGTTCGAAGAATATAAACGCAACAAGGTCATGCAAAAGTTGGCTGATGAAAGGACGAATCGCGTTCAGTTACTAAATGCTCTACCTAAAGTTAACAGGAGACTGGCAGCAAAAATCTTACAAAAGAAAGAGCAGTCTATAGCTTCAAACTCAAGTACTGGAAAGAAAACTGTCTTAGAAGATCCCAGATTCAAGGATATGTTCGAAAATCCTGATTTCATCATCAAGGATAAGTGAGATATGTACAAATAAAGACGGACTCTAGACGTTCCGCGAGCGAATTTACGTTGACACAGAGAGAGTCCTTGATTCCAGACGGCAATTAACCTATCATATTTTTGTTGCAAGAGAATCCAGTCGAACGTCCTCTCCAGGCACTTGAAGGCGCAGTATGTGCATGCGCGAACATTATCCAGCGGTTGAGATTTAGTTTTCGCTATGGAACACGTGGTAAATTAGTGCCCCAAGTCTCCTCTGATGTAAAATCTACAGGTGGATTGAACTATTGTCGTCAAGCCAAGTCAATATGAACTTGACTAACAAGAAAGTCGCCCTTTTCAAGGCATCAGTAACAAGTTCCATGCCTATCAGACCAGGCGCGGTCCAGTGCGTGAGAAACTGTAGCTGGTGCATCCTCAAGAGAGATCATAGCGATCAAGGTAAAGAATCGGAGGACATGATTTGCATCAAAAGTTTCGATAACCTTAACCTGCGCAAGTCACTTTGGTTCTCCAAGTACCAAAGCTTCCAGTACCATGCCGGTCAAATCGACGTCTTGAAGATGGCTCTTCAGGATAGTTCGCCTCATATTTACACCATTTTTTCCCTAAACCCTCGAGATATCGATTACTTAAACCAAGTCCTACTTCACAATCAGATTCAAACGACAAGCAGAATGAGCGGCTCTATTCTTGGTCGTATTGAGGACTGCAGTTTAAAGGTAAATAGCAAACCGATAGCAATACTGATCAGACCTCAGAGTTGCTCTGGGGGAGATACATTTCATGAAGATGACAGTGATCCCTGGTCCAGTCCCAGCGGTCTCGCATCGATTTTTGGACAAATTATTGAGCAAATGCTCAAAAACAGCACAAATCCCTGCGTAGTTCCTGTCACAGTTAGCAGAGACCATGATCGACTTGAACTTTACGGCCTAGGATCGATTTGCGTGCAGATACTGGAACCTTATTCATTACGCGATTATATCAAAGACAAAGACGAGACAACAGTGGCCAGACACTTAGTTCAGCATCTATATTATGACACCTCAAGAAACGTTGCAATATTGCCGACCCATTTGATTGCCTATCTTTTACTCTACTTAGAGCGCGAAAATGGTCCAGAGTTTGAGGACTTGGTCTATTATATCGACTATTTCAGAAAGTCTTCGATCGAGACTGGTATACAACTCGCCTTCACTGGGAGCTCTATTTATGTTGCCAAATATGCGTTAGCATTGCTGAAAGATTTCATTTTGATTGAAAATGACAAGTTCTATAGACCGAGAGATTACGACAAGTTGGTTGAATACGCTTGTTTTGTAACGCCAATAACCGCCTACTATGGGTTGATCAGTCGCTCCCTGTTGATGGCCACTAACGGAGCACTCAACGAAGCCAACACAGTTATATCGTCGAGAATTATCATGAAAATATCTAAAGAGGAAGTTATGGCGACTGCGCAGCTTTTAGCGGAGCGCCTGGAGTTGAGTATTCTTTGTCGACGTCCTTGCAATACGATCGAGGCCGCAATCGAAGATACTTTCAATCAGATGCAGATGTTTGGAAAGTATTTTAGGATTGAAGAGCCTGCGGTTAACAAGAATAAGAGCAGTGGCTGGATTGCCGAGCTAGATTTTGATGACGACCTTGCCAGGCCAGAATCTCGAGGCTTGAAAACGTGGATAACATTATGTGATAGAGCAAATAGGCTTGATCGACTAAACTTGTTCATGAATTCAGTCGTAGCTCATTTGTAAATCAATTATTCAACTGCTTTATAACAGATCACTAAGATCGGCTGGAGAATTAGAAGTAGCAATGAAGCATATAGAATCCAATTCGACTTCCCACTCTTACACTAAATAAAGTCAAATCATCTAATCAAAATCTAGACTGTTTGATACATTTAATCCATCCGTTGGCTTACGAACAAACAAAGCAGATCGTTTCGCGGGTCACATTAGCTCTAGTCGTAAATGGTCGACTCAAACGAATCGTTTTTGCCATCGTTCGACCCTCTCTGGTTTCGGCCCACCTACAGCCTGTAATAGAAAACTGGATTCGTTGGGGATCATTTCGTCGGGGGTGATGCATCGTGAGGCTGTTTGCGGGACAAGATTTTTGGCGCTATAAATTAAAACAGGTCGCGCATTGAAATCTGTGCAACATGAGGATCAGGTTACGTAAGTTGAGCTAGTTTTCGATCCGCGACCAGGTTGAGTTCCAATTGTAGACAACAAGATTCCTACATTGGCCTAGAGAGACGTTATCCGACTGTATCCTGCGGGTCAGAGCTATCTGACAATGGGCAAGAGGGCCAGCGATAGAGACGATTGCTTATTTCATTTGGGTGTAGCGAGCAAGATCATAGACGCGCAAGATGACGGAAATCTGGACGCCTACTTGTCTCAAGACCTTCTAAAACCTCCTGAAGATTTTGAGACCCGTAAATTGGGCGACAAGATAGAGAACGCCTGGCGAAACGAGCTCGGCGAACAGAAGCAAGGAAGAGCAAGCTTGAGTCGAGCTCTATTCAAAGCCTTCGCTTTCGATTGGAGCCGGCAGGTTTTATGTGGTCTCATTTTGGTGAATATACCTCTCATTTTAATGCTCGAGTTTGCGAGACGCTTCCTCCACACGTTTCTCGCAGTGAACAAGGGACATACCGAGGAGCCAAATGTGGAGTTATCGAGCTCAAACAGGCAACAGTTGGATGATAGGAGTCTAAGTTTGGAGTTAACAGTCCTCCAATCTAAGGCACTCACGTTGAGCGGAATTGTAATCTCGCTTGGCATTTATTTCGTTGGCACTGCCATCACTCGACAAATCGGCATTAGAAATGGTCTCAGGTGTCGCAGTGCTCTCACTTGCATTGTTCAGAGGAAATCAGTGCGACTCCATCCGACGAAGCGACAAGAATTGACTGGCTCAGCAGCGGCTATGTTAGTTTCCTCTGAGATAACTTTTGTCGACGAAGCGAATCGACTGTTTGCCTACCTAATCATGGGCCCAATATGCAGTCTTAGCGTCATGGTTTGGTTGACTGCGACACAAGTCAGCTGGCTGACTGCGTTCAGTCCAGTTCCCTTGATTACGATCGCAAATCTATTCCAGTTTTACCTTATCGGCGCAAGAAAGCGACTCAACATGGCAAGAAGCCGCGAGACGGCCGGAAGACTGGAGACCATCAACACATTTCTCAGCGCTATCAAGGTGTTTAAAATGTACAGCTGGGAATGGATCTTGAGGAACAAAGTCGATTTGATTCGTGATGAGGAATTGGAGGTGGTGAGAAAGATTGATTGGTTCACACTTTACGATGGAATGGCCACTCTAATTCTGAACAGACTCTTCATATCCAGCACAGCGCTTACCTCCATCTATCTGGGCGAGTTCAACGCGATCACTCTTTTTACGGTAGGAATTGCGCATTTCTTCTCGGGCAAGGACAGCACTCTAACCTTTATTGAATCGGTTAGAAGTACGGAGGATCTCTTGGCTGCTTGCGACAGGATCAAGCAATTCTTATTGCTCGACGAGATCCATGATCCCCGTCTTGTGATTGGGATGACACCAAGTAACGGAAAGCAAATAGTCTGCGAGAACGCAACCATCGCCTTGGAGCTAACAAACTCCAGCTTGCCTTACGGCCGCCAAAAGCTTCGATCGTCGGAGGTCAAGCAAATCGTCGCCGGATTGACGGCAACTTTTCGTGAAGGCGAGCTCACCCTGGTGGTTGGTCAGGTTGGCGCCGGGAAGAGTAGTTTGTTGTTGGGTCTGTTGGGCGAGGCGCACATAGCAGCGGGAAAAGTGGCCGTTAGTGCGGCCACAAAGTTTGCCTATGCTGCCCAAGAGCCTTGGATTCTGCCAGCAAGTTTACGCGAGAACATCCTCATGAATCGGCCGCTCGAAATTGATCGCTACAACGAGCTTCTGAGATTGTGCGCTCTCAGCGAGGATATCAACCTGTTGCCTGATGGCGATGCAACCCTAGTCGGCGCGCGCGGGGTCACGCTGAGCGGCGGGCAGAGGGCGCGCGTTGCCCTAGCGCGTGCAATCTATTCGGACGCGGACGTTTACCTGCTCGACGATCCGCTCTCCGCCGTTGACATGCGAGTGGCCAGGCACATCTTTGACCACTGCATTCGCGGATATCTGAGACATAAGCTTGTCGTGCTGGCAACGCATCAGTTGCAATTCCTAGACAGGGCAGACAAGGTGATTGTGCTCGAAATGGGCAAGCAGCCGATTGTTGGAGGGGGAGCTGAGGTTGCGGGAAAGAACGAGTTGAGGCGCATTCTGGCCGAGCCAAAGTTGGAGGCGACCGCAAAGATTGGGGCTCCAAGCACTCTCGCCACTTCGAGGATTCCTGAACAAGATCTCGTCAAATCGAAGGAACAACCACCAAGCAGTTCAGTATATTTATTCATCCTAAAACTTGGCTTCTCTCCACTCTCCTTGTCCTTGCTGTTCACCTGCTTCCTTGCGCTAACGCCCGTGATTGGCCTCCGCGACTACTATTATCGCATCTGGTCCAGCCACGCGATTGAGGATTCGGAGAAGCCCGAGTTAAGCGAGCGAGATCGTTTCGTTCGCCTGCTCGACGATTGGCTCATCCAAACTCTCCTCCTAGCAGCGAGCTCCTGTTTGCTCTGGAACTTTCTCAAACAATTGAACAAAGGACTGAATGAATCCTCAAGAGGCTTACATATAAAACTAATGGACGCCCTCTTCAATGCCAGAATGAGCTTCTACGATCGCTGCCAAATGGGCGAGCTGACCTCCAGATACGCGGCCGCCTTTGCCATAGTGGACCAGCTTCTCTCTAAAACTGTCATCCGAATGACCTTCAGCACGATGGTGTTTTTCTCCTCAAATCTCATTCTAATATTGATCAGTCCAGCTTATGTTGTAGCCCTCTTTGCCGTTTACGCTGCCATTTACACTATTGCTCAACCAAAGTTTAGAAAACTACGCCGAATTAGAATCTTGAGCGACTCCTTGCTCGTCCACCCGTTGACTGCGCTGGCCACTCTGGTCGAGGATCCAAGCTCCATAAGATCGGATCCAGATTACGCAAAGTCAGCCGTGGACAAGTTCACAAATAGCAACGACAGATTCAACAGTGTTGCCTTGGCCGTTACTAGTTGGGAGTTTTACCTCTACTTTGCGCTGAATCTATCGCTCGTGCTCCTGCTGGGCTCCATCTGGGCCGTTGCGTTTCTCCAATTCGGGCAGGACATGGACCTCTCAGCGGCTGGAACCTTCTTGGCGCTAACCCTGAACGCTGCACACTGTATGCCAATAATCCTCGACCACTCTGTCATGCTGGAAACGTCCATTGTGGCCGTGGAGAGGGTGCGCGAGTTTATCTCCATTGAACCTGAGGAGCCGAGCAAGAGGTTGGAGCCGAGCAGTCTGCTCGTGGACAAGATCAAGTGGCCGCGGGGCCAGATCAGCTTTGAGGCTGTGACCTTGAGCTACTGGCCAGACGGGCGGAGGCCAGTGCTCGAGGGCCTCTCCTTCGAGATTGCGGGCGGCGAGCGCGTTGGTATTGTTGGCCGCACTGGCGCTGGCAAGTCCTCGCTCATAAGTCTCCTCTTCCGCCTCTACCCGTTCGAGGGAAAGGTGAGCATCGATGGCCTGGACACAAGCACGCTGGCGCTGGCCACTCTACGCGCCTCTCTCGCTGTCATTCCCCAGGATCCAATCCTATTTCGCGACTCATTGCGCCGAAATCTCGACCCCTTTGGTTGGTACTCAGACGAGCAGTTGTGGGCAGCGCTGGACTTGGTTGGCCTACGCGGCCATCTAGCGGCCAAGCCGCTCGAGGGGCTCGAGTGCCAGGTCGGCGAGTTTGGGCGCAACTTCAGCCTTGGCCAGCGCCAGTTGGTCTGTCTTGCGCGCGCCGTCTTGAAGGAGCCAAAGATACTGATCATCGACGAGGCCACTGCAAGCGTTGATCCAAAGACGGACTCGCTGATCCAGGCGACGATCAAGCGTTGTTTTGAAGGCAGCACTGTGTTAAACATAGCGCACCGACTGAGCACAGTGCTAGACTACGACAGGATCATGGTGCTGGAGGCTGGCAGGCTGGTTGAGTTTGACACTGTTGAGCGGCTGCTTGCGCTCGAGGGTGGCCACTTCAGAGCAATGTGGGAGGATTTCCAAGCGAGAGGCGCCGAGCAGGAGGCGGAGGATGTGCGCCTCTAGAGGGTCGCTTGGCGAACCGACCGATGGCACTCGGCCGCTCTGGCAGGAAGCTCCATGTCTCAATTAATACTCTCATCACAGTTATCATCATCCGAGTTTAGTCTCTAGTCAAGTCTGTCGCTCTCTCTCTCTCTCGCGCTGGCTCATCGGTGGGTGAGTTCCACTGGATCCAGGCAGTTGGAGGGAGGTTTAGGGGCGGGTTTGTCTGGTTTTGAGCCAGGTTTTGGCGCGCGACCTGTTGCGCGAGCAGCGAGACTGGGAGGGGCAGGCGCGCAAGGAGGAGCCGAGGCTGCTTGCGCTG
>ENA-UOVY01000017-UOVY01000017.1-plant-metagenome-genome-assembly--contig:-NODE-17-length-96497-cov-625.786452_pt1 | contig 96497 bp, 54 predicted proteins | sample MGYA00249840_ERZ761561 | MGnify/ENA primary metagenome ERZ761561 (study PRJEB28882, sample SAMN05720143) | plant metagenome | isolation source: Guanajuato, Mexico | place: Mexico:Guanajuato, Mexico...
GCAGCTTGGCGCTTCTTGCGTCCGGCTGCACCAGCGGCAGCTGCTCCAGATCCCCCTGATGCTGCACCGGCAGCAGCCTGACGCTTCTTACGTCCCGCAACCCCAGCAGCGGCTGCTCCAGACCCTCCAGACCCTCCTGATGCTGCACCAGCGGCGGCTTGGCGCTTCTTACGCCCGGCTGCAGCAGCACTCGCTGACGCAGGCTGTGCCTGATAATAGCCTGTATTCTGGTACAGAATCGGACTCTGCATATAGCTTCCGATCGGCATACCCCCGTTCATCACTTGATTCGATGTAGTTGCGGCGCTTGATCCAGACCCTGCACTCGATGCCGCTGATGCTGCTGCAGCTCCACCTGTGGAAGATGCGGCAGCAGCACCTCCGCTCCCACTGCTCACCGAGGTCGATGCAGATCCATTATCAGATGCGCTTACAGATGATGTTGAACTGGCTGAAGCTGCTGTGTCACCATTGATTGTGGTTGTTGTTGTTTCGGACGATCCGCTCGGAAAAGAGCTAGAGAGTAGATCTCTTGTTGCGGCTCCAAGAAGCGAGAAAGGTTTTGTGATTGCGTTATCAAACCAGGCTCCAGAAGACGCTCCCCCGGATGCGATCAGGTTTTCTGCCGTACCAGCTATACTAGCCATGGGGCGCGATACTGTGTCATCAACCTGTGATCTAATTCCGTCCCCGAATACTTTGTTTGCATTTGATATGCTGGTAGCCATGTTTTGGATCGCAACCCCTGCTGTCGTTACCGGTCGACCCACAGTGTCCTTGTACATTTTAGCGAATCCGTCCGTTCCTGTAAGCATGTTGTCTGTTCCAGCTGTGAATAGTTTCTTGGACGACTTGGCGATGGCTTCGCTGATTCCATCGACCACATTTCCGCTCTTCTGACGGGTCGATACTGCCGAAGCAGTATTTCCAGTAACTGAGACTCCAGAACCAGCGGCCGCGGCACTGGCAGCTGCCGCGCTAAGTGCATGAACTGTATGTTGATCGATACCAACCTGTTAATTAGTATATTCAACGGGACCATGTATAAGTGTCCCAATTCTATATTGAAAACTCACCATTTGTGCTCCTCTGTCCGCCCAATGCCAACAGCAGGCATGACAGCAGTGCTGCCAGGGCCATTGAGCCTTTCATACTGACGATTCTCAGTATGCCTCGTCCGTGTATCAAACTTGTCTGAACACCGGACTGATCCCTTAACTCTCGTTATGAGGTTACGATTTCAGACTGCAACTTGCTTATTTAAATCTATTCGACTCTCTGAGAGAGAACAATGTCAATCTATGTTAACGGTCAGTTCCACAATTCTAAACTAGACCCACCGACTAGAGGAAGCTTTTTGAAATGCCTCCTCTCATCTACTAGTAAAATTCCAGATTTACACTCACCAGAGGCCAATCAACTATCTCTCATTATTTGGATGGAGGGTTAAAGAAAGCGAATCTCAAGGATACAAGAAATGTTGGATAAACTTGCATGGCGCTATTCAACAAGTGATAGGTTCGCTCCTGTTGGAGCTAGCGATTCTGATTAGCCAACATGGTCTAGAGTTGAGCACAAGACATCGGGCACTGAGCTTGTGCGCAGCACCTACACTAGTCTACCTCCCAGGTATCAATTTACAGCTCTGATTCCGTTTGTAAAATAACCCATAGATATGTAACAAGTCTTAGCGTCGAAAGTTTTGATGAGTTAGGGGGCTCATCTGATTGCGTAAAACTGAGGGGTGCTACTAGCATCAAGTATCCTGTTGAAACAGAAAATTAAGCTTAGTTGAGCGAGAGTCTGATTGGTCTACATTATATTTGTTCTTGCTTTCTCGAGCCTGTACATAGAAGAGATACCTCCATTCCAACGACGATAGTCACATGGTAGATCATGAATTGGTCTATAAGAGGTGCGCCATCCAAAGACAGGTGGTTTTACTCGGTATTCCTCTCGCTTATTTTGATCAACATTTCTTGACATTCTAAATCCTCCTTCAGGACCCAATACTCAGCCAATAGATCTTGATTCAATCTTTCATACCTCCTCAATCTTGAGCCTAATGCGGTCTCCTCCTCGCTTAACAATCTCATTTTTTCACCAATTTTCTCCGCCAGTTCATCAATTTTGGCACCCTCGGTCTTTAGCGCCATAGCGGCAAAATATTTCTTCTTACTCGATTGGCATTCGAGATCGGCAGCACTACAACGGATATCAAAATTCAACCAGTAGTCATTGTAGTGCTCTTTCAGTGCAGATAGGTACTCCAATCTGATTCTCAATATCTTGTTGTTGAGGTTGAGTAGTTTAATTCTATGCTGTTTGTTGAGATCTCTCAGGGAAACTGATTCCTTTTCCACAGGCATCTATCGATCAAAGCGAAGAAGACTGAGGCATTAAGAACTAGTCGCGTTTTCGAAGAAATCACCAATGATAACATTGGATGCACGAGTGGACAGATCTCGTGTTAACTGCGTTGAGCGAGCTTCGCGATCAGAGCCGAATCCCGGGTGATTCGTACTTCTCATTATTCAATTGTCAAAATAATTTATCAAACGTTTCAAAAAGTAACTACAGAAAACACTTGCTTGTCTATGATTCAGTCATGTGAGCGCCAGGACTGTATCCTATGGAAAGACTCTTGAAGTTGGTAATTTACAAAAATATCTAACTAACAGGTCAAGTTTGCTTATAGTGGTATTTGAAAAATTCATAAACGGACCACGATATGGCAGTGGAAGGTATTGCTACAACAACTCTTGCTTGAATGCCCTGGAAGTATCCACGAAATCCACAACACTTATAAACTACTCTCAAAGCGCTCGTTAGGCCCGAGATACGATCACTATTTGCAGCAACCAAAGCCAGTTTTTCTTGAGTGTTGAGGAGTGTTTTACAAACATCCAGGGGGGTAGTTACAGCCGAAGCCACGGCGCCGGCTATGGCCCCTGAAATCACATGAGCCTTTGGGTTATAGTTGCGACTCTCGTTAGTTAGGTCTTGCATGAGCTCATAGGTGACAAAGTGCAACGACTGGTAAGGTAGATTCATAGTCAATTGGGTAAAATAGCTCCTATAAAAGGCCTTCAATCCCTCAGTTTTTAGGATGTGTTTGGCGCATGAAAGAGATGTCTTGAATGGACTCCTGTACATTTGCATTCGTTGTTTGACAACTTCAACAGGGTTCATCACGGCATCATGGACAACGGTTGCTCCGCAACCAGCAAATCCATGAACTAGAGCGCGATGAGAAGAGGTGTGATGATCGTGTCTTAGTGTAGCTTCTTTCAGATTCTCATAACAGGAAAAATATAGAGCATGAGCTGGCCCGGCACCCATGACCACGGCTGCCATCCCGCGAAATGTCTTCAGACGTTCTTTCTTAACTAATTGGCCCACAGTGTTCCAGAAACCCTGATGAGCAGTTTGGGGTCGTATTGATTGCATTCTGGTTCTCACAACGTCGACTGGATACATGATACAGTGTTCTAATAAACCGGCAGCCGCGCCGGCTGTCATGTAAATAATGGTATTCTTTCCACCAGGTAGAGACTCATATGGATCCTCATCTTCCATACTGTATCACCCGGATCTAAGATGTTACAACAGATTTTGATTTTTACAGATGGCAGAGCGAAAAGCCTATCGAACGTCAAGTCCTGAAGGTGAAAAGCTAAAATGCTAACCAAACTCAGCTACCTAACCGCGCTTTCTTGCCGCACGAAAACAATCAGGAAGAGATTGCATTTGCCCCTTGGACAGCGGGAGGATGAGGCGTGTGTGCGGTCAACATGTGTTCGTTAGCTATCAGCTTGGAAATCCCATTCAAAACTTTCGTTTTTTCACCTCAATGTTCGCGGCCCCATTCGAAAACTTTAGGGCTTTAACTTTAATTACAAATTTTATTCATCCCTTAAGAATATGTTAGACAATAATCATACTAGAGGATGAATACAGCTATACAATTCCGTTAGGACATGCTCCAAACAAAACGACTCATTCCTCATCAGTATCGGTTCAACTGAGTCCTGATCCATGGTATAAATGACGCAACGCGCGTGTATAAACCTGGCAAGCTGGGCCTAGCACAACCTATACCGGCACTAACTATACCTATCAATTTGTAGCGTCCAGTGTCGGAATTGTCTTCGATAATCATCGGCCCTCCTGAATCACCCTGATTTTTGGTTGAGTGAGTTAGATTGTAAGGGTCAATAATAGAGTTTACGAGCATCTCTAGGATTACGATGATGACCATACTTACTCGACAAGCATCCTTGCCGCCGGAATTGAAGCCGGCACAGAACTGAGAAGGCAGCAATGTTATCCTCTTCGACTGAGACTGGAACCAGGCTTCACATACGTTATTTCGGAGTATTGGCAACTTGACCTTTTGTAGAGATACGGATGGATATCCCTTGTTGTTCAGTTGGTCTTCACCATCCAGCTCTCTGACCCAACCCCAGCCTACTACAATGCCGCTTAATCCCGAGTATATGGACGAATCATTACTCTCATCGTCTCGAATGAGAGATCTTTGCGGTTGTCGATCAGAAATGTGATTTCTCCTATCACTACCAGGATCATTGTTGCCTTGTGCAAGATCGCTAGCGAGCGCCATTAGATCGCCTTGATGGACCCCTAAATCTAAACTTGGCATGGGGCCTGAGCCTACTGATTGAATTTCCTTAAGTAGCTCTTGACTGATTGGTAACTTGTTCAACTTGATTGTCTCACGGCGAGATTCACCCTCGCCGTCCAGAGAATTTCGTCGATTCCATGGGACTCCATATAAGATAAATTGATTTTGTTCTGCTGGTCCGATGGTGTTCGTGCCTAAACTAAATAGGCTATCAAAATGTTGTGCCAGCGGCTTGTTCTGCTGAACATAAGCCATATTATCACTTGACACTTGTTGGTTAGTCTGAGTTCCAGGGTAGATGGGCTCAAACAGACTTCCGTAAGAGAAGAGACGGTTCGAGGAAGGAGCTGGTGTTGTTGTTGACGGCTGGTTTGATACCTGCTCCGAAGTTGCCTCAACAATTGCGCCCAAACCAATCGAGTTTAGATAGTTTTGCTCCAGCCTATTGAAACATTTAGCTATATCATTATCCGACATTTTTGTTGAAATAACAATACCACCTGATTCATCGGCATCCCTGCCCGTTTCAAATCTATTGGAATAGTCGTTGATAACCATATTTGAAGTTGAGGTGCTCACTTGATCCTCAGTTGGTAAGCAAATTGGTATTATAAAGTCCGTAAACTCAACAGGTTCCTCCATCTTCACTAGAGCTATATCGTTGGAGAATGGACGCGGCATAGAATACTCTTTATGCACAATGAACATACTTACAGGTGAATCAATTGTCTGCGTCTCGCTACTGTCCTTTATGCGATAAGCCCCCAAACGAACAGTTACGTTCTTGGGATTATAACCAACGACACAATGGGCCGCAGTCAGTACCCAGCTCTTATCGATGAGACTTCCGCCACAGATCGGCTGACCATTCAATTTGACAGATGCCGTCCAGGGAAATTCGCCTGGCGCTGTTTCGTCGCCGCCTATGATTCGCGGCATCCTGATTTCAATGGGCCTATATTTTGCTCTCGCAACTGACATTTGATAGCCATGATCTCTCAGGAGAGTTTCTTTGTACTTCTTATTGGCGATTGCTCTGCCACAGACATAGTCTCGCTGCGACTTGAAGGCACCCAAACCTCTTGTATTGTCAATAGAGTTTTCAGACGAAACAAAATCATCCCTATCTGACTTGTTGTGAAAGCTCGCAAGACTTTCTAAACCGTCTTGATGTGAATCTCTTGTTCTAGTTGAACGATGTAATTCACTTCCTTGCGCTGGGTATTCGCTGAGCATTGCAAGTACTAAAGCTATATTCACTAAACAAATCATATTGCTCTTTCTGAGTTGTATTTGGTCACTAAAACCGACTGAAGCTTAAACGACTGTCTTAAAAGATGTGTCAATTCAGCCGCACAAAACTTAACGGATGAAATTGAAGTAAGCCATAAGTCAAGTAGCTCGAAAGCATTTATACAATTAAAATCATATGAACAGATCGAACTGGAGCCTAATTGACATTAACGAAGACCAACGAGAGGTATGAGCGCTAAATGGCGCTAGTTTGCCAGGTATCTCAGATGATTAGGCATTTATTGACTCTATTGTAGCCTATTAGCTGTTATGGCTACCATGAAGGGACTCAGAAATTGTAAGCAAAACGACTGTCTGATCTTGCACATGAAAATGAGTGCTTCCATTGCGACTAAAAATCGTGGTCACCTGTCACTGACCATAGAGCAGAACAATGAAAAGCGATTGCTGCTGATATCATTTCGCTTTGAAATTGAATTAAGCTCTAGAGCCCAATTGGCGCAATGCAGGTTACGAATGATTGGAAATGTCAATGGTGGTCTTCATTAGCTGGTACAAACTAGTAACATATATCATGTAAAATTGATCGAAGCACTAGACAACCAACTGTCGCTCTCTCTCTCTCTCTCTCTCTCTCAGATTCGCTAGTTAACCTACAACACTTAGTAGTTTGTAATGTCAATGTAAGACACCCGGAAGCAACCTAGACACGCTTGTGCGACATTTGTCCCATTTAGATACACTTAAAGCTAGCAGAACCATTTAAGGCCAGTCGAATTGCAGACAGCTCTTATTATGCTGACGTGTTTTGAGACAAAATGAGTTCTACATTATCACACGATCTCAAGTAAATCTTTTCTAGCTTTTCTTTGAGCAATGTTGGTTGACCGTGCGTTGCTGAGTTGATATACTCTCTCAGGTAAACGCAGTATCTAGCTGCGCGCTTCATTGTTTGAACTTGGGTCTCTTTATCTAGCCTACCAGGTATCTTTTCGCTGAGAGTCTTAACCATAGCCTGCAATTGGCGATGCCGATTCTTTTCGACCTCCCTATGTCGCAACTTTTTGTTGTCTGTGGAGGAAAATGTACTTCTTGCTGGGGTAGACTTTTTTGATTGCGCTCGTGTTGGCTTCTCTGAGACCGACTTAACTGGTCTTTCCGGCGTTAAATTGCGAGACGAGTCGCCCGAGCTATCGGTTATTAGATCTTGACTCTTCTCAACAAGTTTAATAGGTGATTTGATCTCCTCAACCCAAGAAATTTTCTTCGGAGACTCGTGATGTGGTGCAGTCAGAGTCATATAACCAACGCCTCCGATGGGTATAGGTGCGGTTCCGTTCGGCCCTTGTGCTGCTGGCGCATTCGAGAACGTTACGCGAGTGGGACATGAGTAGCATTCGCCGCTCCACATACAATCATGAATGTGAAGATCAGCCGAAGCCTCTTCCATGAAAGAAGTGTCATAGTAGTAATATGGACCCATCATCTTGATAAGTTTAGAATAACGCCCAAACCAACTTAAAATTCACAAAACTGAACTGTAACGATCAGTGTGCTAGAGCGCAGTGATCACTAACTGCAGGGGCTCTGCTGACAAACGATCGATTGATCCGCTTGACCCGACTGGTGCGAGCGGAAATTCCCGACTCGAATTGATTATTCATATGTGCGCTAATTAATTGTAACAGCTAACACTTTATGCTAATACTTTCGTTTCACGAGTGTTGTTACCGCTGCTGACGGGGCATCGGCTATTCCATTGGTGCCTACGCCCACCTTGCCCGTTACGGAACAAGGTGATGCAAATATGCTCTTTTTAGTCACACCTTTGAGGCCTTTCTTATTGGCGAAGGATTGCCAGGACTGCTTGACACTTTCTGCCACATCCAATTGTTCCTTTACCCTCTCGCGTAGTTTCGCTTTCTTTTTGCGATTTTTCTCCTTCTTTCGGGCTAATAGTTCTGATTCACTCGGGACCCGTTTACTGTTCTTATCGACTAGATTGTTCGTTGCTCCAGTTACTCGCCGAGAATTGCTCGCCTTTGAGCTGGAGGCTTTCGCGTTAGAGTCTTCAATCATGGGATCAAACGGTTCGTTACCCAAATCTTGGATTTTATTCGCTCCATCTTGCCCCGTCACTCCCTCTTCCTCCTCGAGTCCGCAAGATAATTCTATGAGCTCTATGAGATCAGCCTTCAGGGATAACAATTCCTCGTTGCTGGGGTCCTTGGCCAGTTTGGCCTCAACGGCTAACAACTGGGCCTTGTACTCAGACATTATCACGTTTTATGAATATCTGGCCTGCTTGTTAAAGACCCATAGTCATATTTGTGACCAGTTCGAAGAAGTTTTGATAAGATTCGAATTTGATTTCCAATTTCTGTTATGTAGCCAATGTACTGCGTGTTATCATTTACGATTTTTCACCACACGCAACTCTCATCATCCATAGTATTTATACATGTAGACAATCATACGAACGCAGATTCATTACAAAAATCATACTATCGGAAAGCCATGAAGATAAAATCTTTTCGTAAAGTGACCATCAATTCTCGAATATTTTGCATACAGTGTGACATCACTCAGCTGGCATAAATTTTCGCCAGATCTATTATTGTTGAAGGACTAACCATCTCATATATCTGTTCTTGGTTTCTCAGACCGGGTTGAATGTCCAATTTTCAGTGTACTCCTGACTCAGATAAAGAGAGCTCTTAGATCGTCTTCAAATCTCTCATAACTGCCATCATGTCGTCAAATAACTCCTCTATACCGAATATTAACGTTCCTATAAGGATAGAAACTACGGACGAATATAAGATTCAAGAGATCTCATACGATGGTCAGGAAAAATATATTCCTCCATTGTCGATGTCGGAGAACCTAAGTCAACTTATACAGAAGATCGATTTCAATCAACCAATTGAGGAACTGGCGGCAGAGTTGGATCAAAAGGAGGATCAAGGCGAAGAACTCTCCATAAAACCTCAACCTCATGTAACAACTACCCCAAGTTGGCCCTTTGATTCTATGAGGGCCAAGCTCCGCATTGCTCTAACTGAAATTTGCGTCCTCACAGATGTTCTCAGCATAGCTAAGGAGAAGAAATATATGATATTCGATGCTGTCAATCCAAAACACACCGACCAGAGACCAATCGAAAGGTTGATGGGCAAAAAGAAAGCTCTCCAGACAGCGGCTCAAATTCTGCTCGATGGAGTAGGAACTCTGAGAGCCACAACTGCGGGTAGATCAGGCCTTGGGACAGCAGGTAATGATGGCTTGATACCAAGCGGAACTATACCTCCAACTGCTAATGAGCCAAATTTTTACGACGAACTCAAGGAGATGAGACAAAGTTGGCGTCTGAAACGCGTCGCAAACAATATCGTTGGTGACTTGAGTTATTTCAGGCCAGTCGGGTACAGATTCACTGCCGGCAGTAGATTTGAAGTAATTAAAACTAATCCTGCTACACGTGGACCACAGAATCAAGCTCTTAGCGTTAAAGTGCCATCAGATCTGGAGGGAAAGGCACACATACAAGTCAGTATAATCAAAGATACTGATATATCCCTTGTAGATCTAACAACCTCCGCTAACGGAAGATTTTATGAAGCATCACGCGAGGGAACCTGGCAGGAGAAACTCGAGGCTGCTCAGAACGTTCTCTTCTGCAAAGAACTTTTCTGTCACCTCGCTAATCAAGCTGTTCAATATCAGTTCGTCATACCTACGACAGTAACCGGCAACCAAATAATTCTCGCCCTTTTTCCCAATATTAAGCTATATATCACTCTCGTACATCAAACCCCGAATACCAAGAGCTCAAGAGCAATGAGTGAAGGAATGAAGAAATTGAAGAAAGAGCATAAACCAGTGTTTGAGCATTCACTTCATCAGATGCTGAGAGACTTTTATGCCAATATGTTTAGGCGTATGCAGGGTAGAGACGTCCCCAAAGAGGCTGGTCCATCTGCGTTAGATAGGCAGACTCTTTTCGAAATTTCTCGCCAGGAATCCTCCCTTGACAAAATAGTGAACCAAGCTCAACATTTGATTATGCGTCAACAAACCATGGAAGTTCTAGACTCTTTTGCGGCCAAGATCAAAGACCCACTCATTATATCACATTGGTTCTGCCTAAACAGTCCGACAACTTCTATTGTTCGGGTTGATATTGTGTCTCATAATAATGAGATATTGGGAAGATCTCATATGCTCATTTACATTGGCACTCGACAACTTCGGGTTATAACAAGAGATTGTAAAAATCTTCTGCTAGGTTATGAGCCCGACGAGCTTCTGCATTTACTTATATGGCAATCGTGCCTCCACCAATTTATCGCATCCGATAAATTGTCAAAGTTACTGGGATGGTACACGCTGATACTCAACTACAGCGTCAATGTTACACGTCAAGATTTGTCCTCAAGCGCCTTTTCACTTGTGATATGCTCCTCAAACTGTACAAACATGATATCTATCAAATCTGGTCCCCAATTTGGCCTAACAGTTGACGTTGCTCAGTTCAAAGAGCCTTCAACAGTAGCAAGCGCATTAAGTAATGGATTCATCGGTAAAACAGAACCTTCTAGTGCCAATAATGTTGATGAGACCAGTATTGAGTCAATCCTGAATGCTAGTCTCAACGGGGGCAATCACGACAAACATTTAAATAAGCTGCAAGATCTCGTCGGTAACTTTCGTGAGGTCGATTGGGTGAAGATGCAGGGTAAAGATTTTCTAACTAAACTAGAGCTCCTAATGGCAGCCCTTACAGACCTAAGATAAATTGTTCTCCAATAAATCTCTGTGATATTCGAGGTGAATGTGTCGCGGTGTTCGAGTTAACGACAAAATTTGTCCAGTTAGACCCTCCTAACAGTTGCCATCCACAGGATTTTTGTGAGCGGGCCAGATAGCAATTTATTTATTTTCAAGGTTATTCAGTCGCCGACCCTCGTCGAGGTACATCATGACTGATCTTAGCTTTGTATATTAGCTCGTGCAATTGCCCGATTCACAAATCGACGACCAGCGATGAGTGACGCGCACCGATGGTCTGTTGGACCGAAGGTTTCATCTCCCTATATTTATCTGTTCGAACCTCGAAAGTCTCGCTGGAAATAATGTCTATCTTTCGCCTATCTTAGTTTCGGCATTGATTAGTCAGCATGGCCTACTTGACAACTGACCTGAGCGAACTCTTGACTAGCGAACAACTGGGAGCCCTTAATAGCGCCAACATTTGGACTGTCAACGATCTTTTTCCTAGAGATTTAGCATACCTCCGACGATCAACGAATGTCTCCCTCACAACACTCAAAGATATCTACCAAAAGGTTGACCAAAGATACAGGCTACCCTGCAATGAATTGAACTTCTTGCTTGACAAAAGTATTCGAGAATGCAAGATGTGCCCAACTGGATTACCTGAACTGACCCAAGCACTCGACGGCGGCTTCCAAACACAAGAGATCGTTGAATTCTTGGGTGACAGTGAGGTAGGAAAGACCGAGTTATGTTATCTATTGTGCGGTGAGATTCTTAGTCATTATGATGAATACCAGATACTTTACATAGCCTCAAATTTTGATCTTAATCACGAAAAAATAGCCAAGTATATCAAATTGAAGGCCGGTAACAGAGATTTAGGCGACGAAGATGTATATAATGCCCTGTCACGAATTGACGTTGCCCGCCCAACGAAGCTAGCGGATTTGGTTCACCTTTTGAACACCCTCGTGCATAGTGATAAACGAAATTCTGTCAGATGCGTCATAATCGACTCATTATCTTTCATTATTCAGGAGGATATTCTTGAAATCAAAACATCGAATCTGAGTGATGCTGATGAATTGGAGAAGTTCTCCGGTTTGAAGGGTAGATCCCTCATCTGTAGTGAAGCCCAACATGCAACAATTGAGAGTGCTCGAAAGGATTTGATTGATATTTACCTCCACGAAGTCATGAGGCTTCTTACAAATATCGCCCTGATCAAAAACGTTATGGTCATATTGACGAATTCGGATCAAAATTTTACTTTTTGTAAATCTTGGGTGAACGCGATCGACCATAGGATTCACTTAACGAAGATGTCCGAGTTTAGTCGATTTTACCTGCACAATCCGCGATCAACTGTTCGTAAAGCTACCATATTGAAAACTATCCATAATATAGGAAAGATAGGTTACTCTATCCCATTCGCGATCAGCGATGAAGGCTTATTTGCAATACGACTTGCATCGGTGCCAGATGACGATGTTACCTCAGAACCGGATGCGGATTAAACACCCACGCACCTCCAATGTTGATCTGACAAATGCAGCGATGTGGAATCATGACGCGGCAATGAGCACTTGTGATCGAGTATCGGAGCTTACTCGATGGTCCCTACGAGCGTAAGGGCTCATGTATGCTTTGAATGTCAACAAAAGATCACCTGGTTGTGTAGAGAACTTTTATTATAAATTTAGTTTAGGATTTACGTCAATTCTGTGCAACATGTATCTTTTATGCTGGGGATGATTGTTGCTCGTTGTTTATAGTGGTATTCGTATAACAAAGCCATAATAAATTGAATCTTATTTACATCTTAGTTCTGAGTTTGAGATGGAGCGTTGTAATCATGTGATTGGCGCCAGGACGAGCTGGGAGATATAAAGAAGGGGCGAGAGTTGCAGCTCAAAAGAGGGAGTAGACTTAGAATAGGAGAGAAAACTCGCCAATTAGGCTTTCCTTTTTCCATATACATTGAATTTGTATATGCGTTTGTAGAATTCTTATGACTGTTGCTGTTGTTGTTGCTGCTGTTGATTAGCGACTACTTGATCGAAGTACGGGTGCTGCATTGCCTCACGAGCAGTCAATCTCTCACGATGATCATAGCGTAACAATTTATCCAAGAAATCGAGGGCGTCTTGCGTAACTAAATGTTGATTTTCCTGATGCACGAAGCGTTCCCACCTCTTTCTTGTGTGTGAGCCTAATATATCATTGAAACGTGGATCTAAATCAATTTGATAACGTTCTAAATAATCATACAATTCTTTAGTGCCCAGAACTTTAGCGATGCGCACTAATTGATCATAGTTGTCATGACCATGAAAAAATGGTTCCTTTCTAAATATCATTGAAGCGAACATACAACCTAACGACCACATGTCTAAGCTGTAATCGTACATCTGGTAATCGACTAATAACTCTGGTCCCTTAAAATAGCGCGAGGCTACGCGAACATTGTACTCTTGGCCTGGATGATAAAATTCAGCCAGACCCCAATCTATTAAACGTAATTTTCTATTATCATGATCAATCATAACATTATGTGGCTTTACGTCCCTATGCATGATGCCCATTGAATGTGAATAATCGATTGCCTTCAATAGTTCGTAGAGGTAATATCTAATATCGTAGTCTGTCAATGTTTGATACAATAATTTGAAATCCAAATTATTAACATATTCAAAAATTAATGCTGGCGTTCTATTAACTGGATCCTTAACAACGGCTTGTAGCGCAATAATATTGGTTCCACCTCTTAAATTCTCTAAAATTTTAATCTCCCTCTTGATCTTCTTCTTCTTAACTGGCTTTAATATTTTAACAACACACTTTTCGTTTGTCGTTATATTTATACCCTCGAAAACCTCACTATATTTGCCTCGGCCTAGCTTCCTAACAAGCTGATAATCATCGTGATTTCCCCACTCAATAATGGAGTTCTCGTAATCCCAGTAATCGCGTGGCTTGGACATATTGACATCATAGTAAACGCGTGCCTTCGATGCAAGCGGCATCTTGAAATATTTCAATGTATTTCCTTCGCAAATTGGCAATTGTTTAAATAAGTGAGCTGAATTGTTTGTAACCTTGCTAGATAGATGGTTGAGGAGTTTGTCAAAAATTTGCATCTTACGAAAGATGGGCTCTCATGGCGAGACAATCTTAGTTTTCCTGGAGCAAAATTTGCCGTAAAAACCGATAAGAGAGTGGAAATATATTTTCGTGTGCGCGCTGCTCTCTCTCTCTCTTTTCTCTCTCCCTCTTTCGCTCTCCTTCACCTCTCGGACTGGCACCTTCGGTCACAGGTCGCCCATGCAGCGCTCGCATGAGAGGGCGGGCACTGCGGGCCCGCGCCCGACCCGCTGCGCCAGTGCAGAGAAAACCGGCCGGTCGCTCGCTCGACCCCGTTGCCGCATGTGCTCGCGTGTCCGCAATGCAAGCATGTGCGCGCGATTCTCGCAAAATGTGTGCGAGCCAACACAAGCGAGAGCGCAGTGAGCCTGCGCTCAACTCGGGCAGACGGTCTGCCGCAGACCAACTTGGCCCACCTCTAGCTCAATCTAGGCCCAATCCCTTGGCGGCCAAATATACACCTCCAGCCACCGACCACAGGCCAGACTGACCAGCCAACGAGAGAGTTCGAGCAGAGGGATGCACGGGCCAGGTAACACAGGTTGACGCCATTTCGCCCTGACCACTCCTACCGCCAGCAGCGATCGCGCTCACCTGCGCCTCTTCTCAATCAACGCGCGCGCGTGCGCTCGCATTAGCCAACAAGATCACTTACTTGCCCTCATCCGAAACTTGCTGCCCCTTAAGCTCAATCGCCATAACGCACAATTGCGCCCCCTTCCTGTCCTCCCGCCAGCAAGGCCGGCTGATCCGGCTCTGATCAGGATCTAGCTCTCAAGGGGTTGGATGGCTGACGAGTGCAACAGAGGCGCAAGCGACAAGTGAGTCAACGGTTTTCGGGTACAAGGACCCAGAGTACATGACTCACACAGCCGATGGCTGCGCCAGATCGTCTCGAGTCGCTTGTCAAGACAACCAGTTTCTCAGGCGAGCCACTGGCATGTCTTGAGCGCTCTCTATCTCTCTCTCCCCGTCCGTCGCCCGTTAAATCGAGCTAGCGAGCCAACAAGAAAGCACGCCCGCATCTGGTGCAATCCGCCGCATTAGTGGAGGCGCAAGCGCTGAGATCAGGCGCAAGCGCCCCTTTATTTCTCGCCGTCTCGTCCCAGGTTGGCCTCCTTGCTGGGGCAGCCCGTCGAAGGAATCACATTAGCGCCGTTGTCGCATCCACCTCCTTCACCCTTGCTCGCCAATTCTCGACTCGTCGCCTTGGCCACAGCTGATTGTGGGAAGAGGATGCAGTTCGGTAACTTGACGTGATTAGCGCAAACCAGATGGCGGCACTGGAGTTGCCATGGTCGAGTTCGCCATTGTGCGAGCCATTGAATTTGATGCGCGTCCGCGTGGGACAATCGGCTAGGCTTGACCGGCAGGTGTAGTGGCGCACCGCTTTCACGGGCGAGCGTTGCACAACTTAGAGGGCAGAGCCGATTGCGATTTAGCCGCCACATTGGCCTTAGACTGACCAATCAACAGCTAATCAAGGTTTGAGAGCCTGTGGGGTCGGCGGCTCAAAGCGAACATCCGCTTGCTGTGGTTTGGCCCAAGCAAGATCCGGCAACGGTAAGCCGTGCTCTGTTTGATCGGAGCTCTCCAATTTCTGGCAACGAGAAGTAATCGCTAATAATTGATCGAAACAACAAGCCCAAAACCAAGCGCGCCCAGAACCGAGAATTCTTTAACCTGAGCTCCAGCCTTGGATGCAAATTATCTCCACCTCAGCTTTGCTCACATAGAATGGATGCTGTTTCGGGGCGGCAAGTGAATTTGCCATAAGATAGGCGAACGCCTAATGAGAGCTAACAAAGGAAGTTGTTTCTTGGAATTTTCCACGCTTGCCGCTCCGCTAGCGAACAAGTCGCCCATTGGCTTCTTCTTGAGCCAACCGGGCTGAGGGGAAGGGGGCAGCAATGAACAACAAGAAGTGGGAACAAGCGAGAGGTTTGGTGAACTCTCGTTCATGATTGGCCGAGTTCGTCCATCGTCAATGGAGTTTTGGTGTGCAGTTTTACAGATCTTGCAGTTGGATTTGGTGCAACGCGAGCAGGAGGGACGCAGGTGCAGCCGCTCCCAATGCGAGGGGAGTCTATGTTGTCTTCCGCAAACAGATGGACTGGGAGCCGGATTGGACGCTAATCTGATTCCTTGGTGCCCATATGCTACATTGATGGATTGTCGGCACGCAGAATGAAGCCAGCCCATTTGTTGCTCGGAGAGGAGGAGGAGGAGGTAACTTTTGCCTTGGAGAGAGGGCGAGCCACTAGACAGTCACATTCATGGCCGGCTAGCCTGTCAATGCACTTCCATTGAGTTCGAGCTGAGCACTTCAACTTGATGTTACTTGCCGAGAGTAGAACTTCGCTTACTTTCAAATGCTCCGGCTGAATCCATTGTTGCATCATGTAAGTGTGATTGCTCCACTGGCCGGCTAATCATTCACAGTAATTCAAGCCAGCAGATGGCAGACGGCAGACGGCGCCAAAGCTATGACAATGAACAATCATCCATGATGACAAGCAAGCGGGCTCGAGAAAATCAACAGAGTTGCACTGAAATTAGGGCCGATATATTGAGTATGCTTAGAATTTCGATAGAGAGAAACGATGGAGCTCAAAACTCAAGCATTTAATGTCCGTTTCATAACTCACGTTTGCCAGTTCCAAGTTAGAAGCCAGCATTTGTGGCCTGCAAGTTAAGATCGTGAGCCTCAGTGTTATTGGAGCTTGGTGGTCAGCAGGAAGAATATAAGGCGGCGGCTGCGGCGGCAGAATTTGCCCCCTTGGGCAAGCTGCCAAAAAACAATAACGAAGCAAGCCAATCCACTAATTATCGGCGGGAAGGAGGCTGGTTTTGTGTTTCGTGGCGAGAGATCAGTTTCAAACTTTGGACAGAAGCATTAGAGCCCACGCAGACTTGAGTTTAAGCTCGGAGGTGCCCCCACATCTTGCTGCCTCCACAAATCGAGCCGAATCCACCTGATGTCTGTGCATCCTCCCTCTCCCTCTCTCTCTCTTTCTGTCGTCCAGCAAACCAAACTAGTCTACCCCAACCATTAACCAGTTCACGACCAGCACAGACTCAAGCTGAAGCGGAGGAATATCCATTGGCCAGTCTAATTCGCCATCACTCCGTCCGCAATCTCTTGTCGTAGAGCCTCAATCTAGTTGGCTACTCAAACAGGTCAACACTACACTCGGCCGACCACTTAGCTGCGAAAGCTTCACCTAGCTGACCACTGGAAAGCAAACTTTGGTGCGTTTGCGTTGGGGAGGGCAGGCGCGATTATACAAGCTTCGAGAGCCACCTGATGATGCAGACACCAGTGGACAGATTTGTTTTTGTTCGCTTCCTCGCTCGCAAACCTCTAATTAAGTTCGACCAGAGTACAAAACTATAGAATTTAGGAGTTTATTATCACAAGTCGGCCTTTGGAAAGGCAAGTTGCATAATGAACACAATTTACACTGAACTAAGCAAGAAACTCATCGGCAGGTGGAGAGCACCTTTGGGGCGAGCCGAGAGCAACAGTGTTGCGATTTTTCCAAGTCGTGCATACATCGAACATAACAGCATGATGGCCGGCCGACCACATGTCCTATCCAATGCGAACCTCAGGTGGCTCAGCCAGTAACGCTTGGTCGAGCTCCTTGATTGCGGCATACCAGTGCGAAAGAGCGACAAAAGGTACGTGCAATGATGCATTAAGCAGACCACGCCCCAGCATCAATTGTACCCGGCTTTCCCTCTCTCTCTCCTTCTCTTGCTTTCCAGCATACAGACGGATACCAGCCCAAAAATTAGTTGTCACCCCGGATATCTGGCAAGTGGCGGCCGCATTTCAGGAGCAAAAGTGAGGGGTCTCACTCACAAACTCTGAGTAGATAGCGAAATAAAATCAACTCCCGTCGGAGGGCAGTCTCTTTCGAATTATTACTACCGAGATTCATTCATACTGGAGCATCTTTGGTTTGATGAAAGAGGGAGACCGCTCAAGACTCTAGGCTTTAGCCCACGTCTAACTTCTTTAGAATGACGGCAGTCTGAGTGGGTCCTGTCGGTGGGTCGGTTAGAAGGGAGTTTTATGTGCGTCGCTCATCTCTCTTGACTGGCCGACCGACCATCGGCGGTCGGTCAGTCAGTCAGCTGCCACCACGTACTTGGCGGATTTGGTCCCTCATGGCAAATTGCTTGCCTTAATTCAGGACATCGTTGGCAAAACGAGACGAGAAGAGAGGTTTTATTATTGGGTTTGGGGTCAGCCGAGCGCAAAGCAGAAGGTGGGGCCGGCGGACAGGGGCTTACAGGGTCTCGTGAGCTAGAAATGAAGTGCGTCCATTGACATGGAGCCGCAGACAAACGAGGCCAAATGTGTTCCAATGCTTTGCCCGTCAAACACGCCTCTCCACTTCCTGTCCGCTCGGCACCGGCACGTCAATTAATGAGCCGCTACTCCGGATGGTTCCTCTTGGATCCAGCTCAACTAATGAGTCAGAGTGGGCAACTGGGAAAATTTAATTGACACTGGCCAGCAGCGTAATTGGGAGTCGCGTGTGCCGGCTTCATTTGTTGTGTTTGGCACAAACAACAAATTCACAATTATTTCGAACTCTTGGAACTTTGTCTCCTTGTTTTGCTCGAGAAATTTCAATTCGGAAGATGCGGAGTAGATAGTGTGCATCGGGCCGCCTTCTAATGAGCAAACTAGACTGGCTCAACAGGTAGAAGGGCCAGCCGAATCTCCAAGAGGTAAGTGTTCAGATGGTTCTTGATAAGAGGGATACCATTTCTGATACCAAATCAGTCTTATCAGCGCTCGGATCTCTTTCATCACCCCCCGAAAGAGCTCGAGTCTGGGGCAAAAAATTTATTCGACAAACAAAAGCTCTGTTGCGGGCGCAGCAGACATTAGAGACTCGACGTTTTGGAAGCGAGCAAAAATTATCATCCATGACACTCGAGTGCTTCTTTCGCTCGACCCAAAAATAGACTCTTTCCGATAAACCTAAACCAATGCCTGTGGTTGGCGGATGACAAGTGGGAGGTGGACTCAAACTTGAAACTCTACTCGTCTCGTTTGAAAAGTCGCAGAGTTGCGCTTTTTCCGGGAATTAAGTCCATTGATGAGTAGCTTTGGTCAAATTGATCGATCATCCTCTGCCAGGTGGGCGCGGAGGATTCAAGCTTTCAGAACGTTCGATCTCTATCTTCTAAAAGCTTATAATTCAATCAATCATTTTGTGGTGAAACCAATATCCAGGAAAGATTGGAATTAGACGGCCAATTTCTAGTTTTGTGTTTAGCCTATAATTGAAATTTACTCGCTTGTCCGGTGGCTGAACCTCAGTCCTGCATTTAGACTTCAAGGCACGGGCAATTACAATCGAGAAGTTGCAACCTTCGGGGCGACAACTAGATGGAGAGCCACCAATAACCTTCACTCTCGAAACTCTTCGTGAGTGGGCACCTCTTGCCACAAAGTTGTCGCCGCCAAAGGGACTGTCCCAATGCCACCAGAGACTGGAAGGATTTTATGACTCTCTATTGTCTATCGCATCCCGATTCTGGATAAATCATTGACAATAACCTTGCCTGAGAGAGTCACGTTGTTTTGGCTAAATCGTTGTCCCCAGGCAGATGCGGCCGGTCGCTTCCTAAAATAGAGAGATCCCCCTCGCACCCCTTTTGTTTACAATGATTAGTTCATATTAGAGGCGACGATACAAGTCCAATGTAAGGTCAACAGATTGAGTAAATAAGCGTAGATTCGTGCACATCGCGGTCCTCACCAATATGATGAGCAAAGCCATAGTTTATGTGAATCCCGAAACTCTAATCAGACTTTCTCGATGCGAAGAGAGTCGAAAGTTTCACAGGATGACAACTCTGTCCCAAACTATCATTCCATCTCGATTGAACTGAGGCTGCAGGAGACAAAAGGCGCTCCCATGTTTCTTGAGATTTTCAAATTTATCCAAATACACTTCCCAATTTTATGGTGCCGATAATTGTGAGCAATCAACATTATCGTGTGAAAATGCCCTTCGCTTGGTTAGTGTGATCGCGAGAGGCCAAGCCCACTATCTCGCCCCTTGTTCATTCCTAACAGGCAATCATAGAGCCACACGCATCGTAAACTCGTCCTCTTTCGTCGGGATTGATTTCACTCTCGTTTGACTCTTTCCCGACTTTTTCCAGGATGCCGAGGCACTCTTGGTGGCCAACGTATGCGCCAAGAAGGAGTCGGGCGGAAGGAAATTCAGCTATTCTCTCTAGCCGATGCCATTACTAAAGTTTTGTGCATTCAATTCCAAGCAAAATTGCCGACAAAATGGCTGAAATCTTTTGTCTAAAATTGGCTTCATGTCAGTATGTCCCGAGATTTAGCTCGAATTTCTCGTTCTGAAACTGTATTGCTTCGCTCTCGGGAAGCAAATCCCTGATTTCTCTGGTTCATTGATTCCATTGGTGCCACGGAACGAGAGAGAGATTTGCGAAGGCAACCTGGCTCACAAGTGCAGATGTCCGCGTTCGATAACTGTTGCGTGTCCAAGTTTAAATTTGCTCATGTGACAATCGAGCGATTTAGATGTTGTGGTGGTCAAGAGTCCAGATTCACATGTTCCGCTGTTCATATTTCTGAGTAGTTTTCTCAGAAATATTTTGAGACAATTACCACTTGGACGTTCCATGGAAATTGCACTAGGACATAGACGAGTGGCTACGAAACATTGTACTTGTTTTTAGAAAATTCCTCCATGATGCAGAAACAATCGGTCGTGGCCGCGAAGTACAAAGCACGACGAAAATTGCTTCGTGGCCGATTAAGTTTAGATTGAAGTTGAGCCCTCGATTAGCTAGCCTATGAGGCAACAGCGCTAGCTAGAGAGTTGCCTCCACTGGCTCTAGTGAAAATATGGACCTGGTGTTATCAATTGTCGGTGACGAAGCCATGCTTTGCGACCGCACATTTTCTGACCAAACGCGCGCATGTAGTGCGCTCGTGTGTTCGTGACCGTGAAATTTCAAACTCCGACCAAAAATCGAGCGCTACCTTCAGCCTCTCGCTTCTTGGTTGCTAGTTTTCCATCATTTTTCGGTTAGTGAAAGTCGCATCACACCAATCTGGTCAAGTAGTTCCGATTGTTTTCTTTAACAAAGCGCAAGGTGAGGGATAGCGCAAGCCCATCTAATTCAGGAGTACACCTTGAAAGTTCACCAGGTTGTGCTAGAGGGTTCCCCACTGACTGATGTCCGATTTTGTTCAATTTTTAGTCGACAACTGCAATGTTTTGGAGGCGCCCATCTTCTCTACCATTTGATTAATTCAATCGCGGCCTCAAAGTCGGAACACTGGCCACCCTCCAACCTTTACAAACAATAGCCTGCATTTGTGTGCGAGGATCTGCTTTCTTTGAACATTTTCGAAACATCCGACACTTCCGTAGGGAGTCTGTGCGAGGCAGCAGAATTGAACTGCATATGTTCCGGTGTCGGCCTGATTCATCTTTCGATTCTGTTTGACTAACGTTCATTCATTTGGGTTGAACTTGAATCCGAACCATCGGAACGATTTATATTTTTCCCGACGTCTGCTTTTTGGAAACAAAATGCTAGCCGGGGCTAGCAGAGGTTAGTGATTTCTCTCTCTGGTAAGCAAAGATTCGGGTCACAGCATTTGTGTTGTGATTGCTGGGGAATCGACCTGAACTTCCCCTTAATATGTGCCGACAATAGATTCCTTCGACTGATGGTGAATTCGCTACTTACCAGCGGTACAGGAGAATGTGACCGATGGAAAACCGATGACACTTCGAACTATCTGCCCACTAAAACTGTACAAAGTTCAGGAGGTTTGTTGGTTGGATCGGTTCGGTATCTTGGTCGTGAAAAAAATGTATGTCCAATTTGTCCAAAGTGCTCCGAAGTATCTGTTCTGAGCTTCCAAAGTGCTAAGGAAAACAACTGTCTCCATCAAGATGGTCTAAATTGAGCTAGTAGACAGGGTCATGCTCAGATTTCCTTTCTTGGGTCCAGCTTCAATCGTCAACAGGTTTCAGAGAGAACAGTTGGGATCAGCTTTAAATTTTGAGGCTGGAGCCGGAATTGGAACCCTAACCTGAGCTTAGTTGTTCTTGGTAATTGTGTAGCGCTTCACGCTAGCCATCGGGACTGACTCAGTTGAACGAGACTTCCGCTCTGGGCGCATCAATTATCCCGGAGTGCATCAAAGTTCTTTGCGATGACTAGTCCTTTCTGTGAGGTTTTATCTTATGAGCTAGTCCGGTATCGTATTCAAATTCTTTCTAAAACCATTCATCATTGATTAGATGGCTCGGTTATCGGCGAGCTGAGGTTCGCCAATGGCAGCATCAATTTTCGAGGCCCCTCCAGATTTAGGAACAAGAATCATAACCAACGACACCGAAACAAAGCAGCACGGTATTTGTTCTCACACTTTGTTAGTCTCGGTTATGGATTCGGTTTTAGTCTAATGATTGTTTGTACACAAAACTGGCGAACAATAACTATCGCACTTGTCCGCCCCTTTTGTTTTGACCTGTTTCGCCTTCTTGCGGCAAATCTCTGGTGGCTCTCATCTTGTGCCCTGAATTCATCAGATTTTCGAACTTTAGGGAGGATGTTACCGCTAGAAAGCGGTACAAATAAATTGCGTTCAGGCTAGAGTGAGAGATCGACCAGGATATGATCTCTCGATACGATGCTGGAACCATTTTGGATTGGCCTCAAGGTGCAGTAGGAAGTCCAGAGGGTACAAATCGCACTACGCGATTGGGCGTCAATATCGAATATGGATAAATCGCTGCATTTTGACGGCTAACGAGGCTGAAACTCAAGCGATCCTCCGATGCAACTCCAAGCGTTTGAGTGTACGCGAAATGCATCCTGGAACTTGGCGAACTAGCCGCTGAGTGTGACACTAAACTCACCAGGCGGCACTAGCTCGGAGCATGCGCATTGGCGAGCATCGCACGGCTCGCTCTTGCCACAAGAGTACGTTCATTGTTCAGTAACAGTCAGTCTGAGCTCGTTCCCTATCGAGTGAGCGTCAACCACTGCCCGTTTAAAGTTCTCTCCATCTTTCTCTCTCTGTCGCTCTACTCCAAGAAAACAAGTCGCGAAAATATCTCGGCAAATGAAATCCTCGCCCTCATCACGAAGACTCCATGCCACACATATTTGAAACGAAAACCTCACGCCATGAAAAATCAAAAGTAGCCTGAAGATAACACAACGACTGGCAATCAATAGACATCCAGAGCAAATCGGCAGTTTGATGAAGAATCTCAAATTCGTCACCAGAGCTAATATTTGAAAATGGGCCTGTTGCGAAGGCAACTTCAAGCTCCAGGCCTCTGTAGGTTCGACGACTGCAACAATAGTGATCGCTCCTCAAGAAGACCAATCAAAACCAACGAAGCACCATATCAAACTTTCGGCCAAAGAACACTGGAAGGAACCTTAGGTTACAAAGAGTTGAAATGCGTACACTTTTGGCTATCCCTATTGTCCGAGTGCTTGAGTTGTTATCTTTATGTTCTTATTGTTTGCTCGACGCGCATTTCTTGGACAGGAGCAATCATAGGCCATGAGCCAAACCTGATAGCAATGTCACTCTCTAGTGGCATAGCAATGATGCTTCTCGTATTTACATTCCAGAGTGTCCATGTAAACCCAGCACTTACAATCTCGTTCTTATTGACTGGCCGAATACCCCTAGTTAGAGCGATCTGTTACTTACTTGTACACTGTTTCGGGGCCATAGCGGCCGCCGCATTTCTGTACTCGGTATCGGTCGAAGGCCATGCGGGTGCATTAGGTTTGGATAAGCCACACGATGTATTATTATGGTGGCAGGTATTGATAGTTGAAATTGTGATCTCATTTGTTGTTACAATAACCACATATGCAACTTGCAACTCCTCGTCCTATGCCAGTGCAAGAAAATTCACCCTCGAGCAATTAGGCCAAACTACAGACCTTTTCTCTCTCTCTACATATGATAACTCGAGTGCTCAAAACCACCCAAGACGTTCAGTCGTAGCTCCGATCGTGCCTCACCTATTCTCCACCTCCGTCACACTCCAGGATAATGCCAGAGGATTGAATAGTGATCTCATGAACGTAACTGATTCTACTGATCAGGCAACAGTTACAAACAAGCCATATTTAATTGGTAATCATTATAACCAAGTTTACGATGAATATAATAGCGTGATGCTTGATTTGGACCGAGTCGTAGACAGGAAGGACGAGCTCAATGATCAGTTCAGTAATACTACTCAAATGAACCTACGCTCTCCCTATGAGAACGACGTGCTCAATCCAAAGCAGATCAGCCACCAAGCCCTAAACCAAGGTCCTCAACTCATGCATCAGATTAACAATCGCACATTTGCTGGACGTCCAAACGGTGGAATGTACAATCCTAAGTCAAATTTTGATGCCATATCGACCAACCATATGAAGCAGAGAAATCTGATAACCGACCCCTCTCGCGTAGACGAATTCAATGATGCGAGGCTACCAACAGTTGCAGGTGATAACGGGTACAGTAACTGTACAAGTAGCAACAATGCCGCCAGCAGTAGCAGCACTGAGACTAAGGATGCATCGGCTTGCACGTCCAAGATGAGAAATCCTGATTTCTCCAACATGCGAGTAAATAACTCTCAAGTTAGTGCATCGCTCTTGGGTCCTTACCATGGGGCAGGAAACGATTACGAGTATGAGTATGACAATCATCGAATTTATGCCACTCAACAACTCAAGTCTGATATATCAGAGCCACACATTTCCATTGAGGAGGTCATGAAAGCTGAATGTCAACTTTTGGCGCCTAACGGATTCTCCATTCAAGTAACTAAGGGCCAAGCATTTATTATTGGGCTTGCCTATACCCTGACGTCATTGAGTGGGGTAAGTTTTCACCAAACCTACCTTATCTAGTGCCCGTGCTGTCGCTTTCCAAAAATCAAGCACTCTGATAGCATAGAACTAACTCCAACTCACTTCACTAACTCTAAATTCTCTTATCTTCACTAAACCTCCCTCACCGCCGATTCAATGCTTGCACATTAACCCGCTTGTAACATAGATACCTGCTTCCGGAGCTTCGTTGAACCCAGCGAGAAGCTTTGGGCCTGCTTTCATCATGAACCGTTGGAAAAACCATTGGGTAAGTTGATATCCGCTCTACCATCGGCACCATTGAGGTACACAATTTACTCTTGAACGCGTTTGATGGTTGATCTCTAATTCTGTTATATTTCCTTTAAAAATACCATTATATCTACAAACAAACCTAACCTTACCACCATCTGCGGCCATAGATCTATTGGCTAGGTCCAATACTGGGAGCTATCATAGCAGGTTTTCTCTACGAGTTTATATTCAATCAAACGCGAAAATCCTCATTGTGTTATCGGCCGAAGTTATTCCGCCTCAGCGCCCAGGATATGGCCAAAGTTGGTTCAAGATCTAGATTGCATCGGAACCAACAAAAGCTAGCGCACACATTTCAACCATCGCCGACTAACTATCGACCCCATCTTCACAATCATCATCAGTCTACCCGCCAATCTCCACTGTCGAGAGCTCAAGCGTCTTATCTAATAAATAACGGAAGTCTGCTGAAAGCATCGAGAGATCCTCGGTTTATCGCAACATCAACATCTGCGACTCATCTACAAGCACCCCACCCCTTCAACAACTCATTTGACCACACAAGTTATCCTCACCAACAAGAACGACAACAAGTCCTCCAGCATCCTCAAGCAGCAAACTTTGATCGATGCAAATCAACAGCGATTCTTAATTCGGTCGTTCCGAAACAGCATCGAAGCAATACCAATATACTACAGGGGACCTGCAACATGGACCCAGGTAAGTCGACAGCTGATGTGAGATTCAATTCGGCGCTGTTGGACGTTACAAAATTATCGTTCAGCGAGCTTTGATGTCATTCTTCATGGGGGGCAGCCCGGAGATTTATGAATTTTAGCTCCAAATTGCATAGCTTCGAAGCAATTCCAACCAAGACTTGGCCCGAGACGGACCATCAGAAGATAACAGATAAAAACGAACGCAAGAAGGTAGCTTTAGTTTAGTGATATTCTTTAGTGATGTTATCATTATCATTAAAAATTTTATCCAATTTCAGCACCCGCCTTGAACCAAGTGTGGTGCGATTGGATGAACATTCGCTCACTTATCAATTTGCGATATTCAGTCCGTCAGCCATCACGCCTTATTGCAGTTTTAGTTAGTTAGCCTTTCAGAACGTTTGGTGTCACCATGTTAGTGATAAGTTCAATATGATCCCTCTGGAGTAACCCAGGCTGCCAATCTTGCTCGATACGACCCATTGATTGCCACCCAGTTGTGTCCTGAACGTTCGGTTGTTGCCTTTGTTACGCCATCCCTCTCATTTGTCGCCTCATGGACTTGGCACATCGGAGACGCAACCCGAGCTGGAAACCTTGCAATCCTTATTGGCCGCTCAATTTGAGCCAGCCTTGCAGTTCACTCAAAGCTAAGGGAGCCACTGTATTGTATTTCAATCCACCACCCTGCCGCCCATATGTTCGCCTGCTTTTATGCACCTGAGCTCAATGAAGCGCGTGCCAAGAATCGCGATCGGGAAATGCGCTGGCCAGCTAGCCAGGCAAAATTCAGCCTACTCGACTCCGTAGCTAGCGGCCAATCAGTACAATTAACTCCCCCACAGCCTCTGCTAGCCATGAATCATTTCCCTCTATGGAGCTAGAACGCAATCGCCCGCTTTAGCTTGCGTGCAAGTCGGGGCACCTCGCTCACCAAAAGCAAAAGGCGCTCATAGCCACTTTAATCAAGGGGCGTTTGTCGGTTTCTGGCCGAGCTCAGTCCAGTCGGCAGCCCGCAATTGATTATTAGCGCGCTTTTCGCTGGGAGGCAAAATTGGGCCCTCACAAGCTGGCCCTGTTACATCCATTGCCAGTCGAGTTTGAAGGGAAAAATTATCTTTAGATTCAATTCAGTGCGCCAGTCGGCTTTCCATGTTTATTCAAGTGCGTTTCATCTCCTATCGGTTCCTCAAAAAGCCGATTTTGTAAATCTTACCGCCCCCCAATTGTAGGTTGCACAATCCATCTAGATCAATTCGGTGGCTTTTACCGTAATTGAATTTCGCTCTCGTTCGAGGCCAATGCAAACCAACGACCAACAAATGGCAGTCGAATCTGGCTCGAACACGTTCAAAGCTCCATATTCGTAGTTTCTGCTTTGGAAGGCTCCTGGATTGTCTGGCATCAGCTGCCTTTCGATGCTAAATGCGCTCATCCAGCGTAGGAGTCTACGTGGATGTGGCCAAGCCAAGAGACTGCAGAAAACGGGGTCCTGAGTGCTGAATTTGGGACGCAATTACATCTCATTCTAATTAGCATAAATTAGTGGAGTTTTATTTTAATTGCACGAGCGGAGGCTCCGTAACGGCGCCGAGTTGCTAAAGCTTCATCGTATTCTGGTTAGTGCCGAGCCCAGGAACAATGGCGGCGTTGGCGCCACCAAAGCGACCAAGTTGGCCATAATTCCACCGCCAGACTCACGCGGTGGACGCAAATTATGCCCACACTAGATTGACTGACCGACATTAGGTTATGTTCCGCATTATAGTTTGATTGAGCGAGCGCCGAGCTGGCCAATCTGGCCTGGTTTTAGGAAGCCTTCAAGCAGACCACCTGAGACTTGGGCGCCAATTCGCCCATAGCTAGCGACTGGAGGCCGCCACAGCACGAGAGTAATCGGATCAGATTAGAAGAGGGCCAAGAAGCCGTTCCCTTCAACATGCAGCCACCGACGCTCTAGCTCCTGTGACTGCGATTTGCATGAGCTGGCAGGTCCACTGTTGTTGACGGAACCAAGGGGATGATGCTGGTCTCTTTTCGTGAAGTCGTATTGGACGCTAGTGTGCTGCATACTTGGGGTAGAGTTGGGAGTGAGCGAAATACTCGCTCAGGTTTCCAGTATGAGAGAGTGTTTTTTGGCCGCATTGTTCTTTCGAACTAACGGCCCCAAGTTCGAACAAACAGCATTTGAAGATGATCCAGCTTGTTTGTCGAGCTGGACTTCACTCAAGGGTGGGGCCCGCTTAAAATTGGCATATTAATACAAACACTGTGTACCAATGTTTGTGCCCTGAACAAACAACATACCTTTGATGAGGATTCACTTAGTTAGATTGTCCATTTCTGTCCATCGCTTAGCTGAATTTGCCAGCCGCTTAAACCACATCAACTTGCACAGTCAACGTCCTCCAAAGCCGCAGAGTTTCGTCCTCGTTGGCTCCAGAGTGAGTTAACTTTTTAAGTTCGCCACTGGGACTGGTGAGCTCCTCAGTCAACTACTTGCAAGGATATGGGTCCATTGAGGCCAAGTTTTCTGGGTCCTCGCCCAGCGGCTGGAAGTAGCCAGCTCCAATCCATAGATTTGAGTGTTGAATGGCGGCGTTCTGCGCGACGCTAATTCTCGTTTTGAACAAGCTTTCTCCTTGGGACAACCAACCAACCAGATCCTTTCGATCGCTCGCTGATTCCGTTGCAGCAGAGGAGAAAGCACTGCCAAATGTACCTGAATCGACCAGGTTGGATGATAAAAGCTGCGCTAGAAGTGATGCACGCAGACCTCGACAATTCGAACGTGAAGCCGAGCGATGGCAAACCTGGAGCAGAGTTCTGAACGTGAGCCCCCAGCAGCGAAGAGCAAAAATGAGACCTCAACTGGCACAAAGAGAGCTGTCAGCACGCAATCCGCCTCCTTTCGCTGCCACTTTGACGAGCTTAGAGTTGGTTGGTTGGCCGGAAGTTGGCGGCAACCACGAGCTAGAGTTGGCGGGCGCGTTTAGGCTTTTCCTGATGCTGGCTGGCTGGCTGGCGGCGCTCCGTTGGTTTGCTAGATGAGAACGTTTGCCTGCTACAACTTGTCATCCGAAATGCATTTGCAAACTTTCGAATGTAAATGAGCAAGCAGCAAGCACGAGCTGGCTTGGCGGCCAGCAAGTGGACAGGCTACTACTAACTGACCATTAGAGTGGGATTGGCGCATTTGCTTGGCTGGCGGCTGAAACTTGAATCTGTGTTTTTGGCATCTGTTGGGTTTGGTTTGTAGGCATATCTAAGCCTTCAAATACAATGGGCGCCCTACGCAAGCTGGCGGACGAGCATTGGAATACAAACTCTCTTCATTTGAGTCGCCAACGCCCACATTTGCGCCCAAGAGACAAATTGTTAGCAAATGCGCTCGCTCGTGAGATACTTGCGATCGCCCGGCAGATGGGCGCGCGAGGCAGCCAGTTTATGGGTCCACTCCTCTGGAGGAGGCTGGCCCATTATTTACAGCAGTTTAAATAGGGACCATTCAAGACAGAGGCGGCTAGCCCATCGATTGAGGCCCCACTTGAACTGCGCCGTTGGCTGGCGAGCAGCTAGAGGGACAAATCTAACTCCCCGGCTAACTGGATGTGAGAGGGGGAGGATGTTCAATTTCAGGAGTCGGCCAAAAAGTGTTCCCCTAAAACGGCTCATCAATTTGAATCATCAGATTCTTGCAAGGAGCAATATATTGGCTTTGACTTGAGATCAGTGTCGAGTTGGTTGTCTCTTGGTGGAAGCGTTGGCGCTTTGCGCCTCTAATAAGCAGCCAATTGCGCTAGGATCAGGCAACTCGTCGTCCGCTTGGGATTTGGCCAATTCATTTCAGGAGGGCGCAAATCCAGACTGGCCAAGTCTAGCGCCAACTCGTTACGTTTGCGCTCTCATCTGTTCAGACAGGAAGTGCGCCCGATCCGGCTTCAACAAACTGGCGACGCAGCGCCACTTAGGCGCCACTTTCGTCCTCCTCGTTGTCGCGGCGCTGCCACAGCCGCCGCCGCCGCCGCCAAGGAGCCGCGACTGGCTCCCTCCGGCCCCCAAGCGCAAAAGCACGGGCGCCCAAGGCACGGAACTCGCAAAGTGCGACTCTTTTTACGTTGCTCCAATCGGCTCTGTGTCGGCCACCTTTTTGGCTCACTCCACTTTGCTCGGGCCACTCGAGGCGAGTGTTTGCAGTTTCAGTGGCGCCACAATTCTCAGGTGATGGCCGCCGCGATAACATCAACAAGTTCAATCGAGCCAAGAGCTTTGGACATATTTTGTGGCAACCAATAAAAGGCGTCACCATAGCGAGCGGCGAGGAGCAAAGCAAAGCTAATGTTTACTCAAGAGGCAATATCCGTGCAATGTGGCTCCATTTTCCACGATACCACGGCGCTTGGCTCAAGGTTCGACATGCCTTTCAGGCGCCACATTTTGGGCCCGTCTCTGTTGGCGCGCAAAATCAAACCTGATGGAGTGAAAAATTGCCACGCTTGTAGCCACTCTCGTCCCAACTCCCCTTTGGCCGGCCCACAAGCGCAAGACTAATTGCGAGCCGATGGACGCTTTTGATCGATGGCCGCGGGCTCCATCGAGCAAAGTTTGCGGCAGCTGTTCCTTCCGGCCAAGGGGGCGCGTTTGTCGCTGAATCTTGGCCGCTAAACTGGGCCAAAGCTCGCCCCCCTTTGGCGTCCGATCAAACGCAAGCAATAACAATAAAAATAAGCCCGCCCATCCGATGGCCAAGCCAGTTGGGGTGGGGGCAGCCGGCTTGGCCGCCCAATATCATCATCTCGTTCCACCATCACGCCGCAAAGCTCGCCAGCGACCGCATCTGGGGGCGACGGCCAGCGCCTTTGCCGCAGGCCATTGCTCAGGTGCATTGCAACGGGCTGTCCTCGCTCGCTCCTCCACCCCGGGCGCCTGATCAATCATCGGCCAGCCAGTTGCCCATTATTCGGCCCCAAGTTCGTGCCGCCAACCCTCGTCGCTCCGCCGAGCGGCTCCATCGGCCGCTTGGCCTCCACCGAGGAGTCGAGCGCGCGGCCAGGTAATTCAGTTCGTCTGCTCTGCCTGCGCCAAGTCCGCCCCTCGTCGGTCATCATGCTTTCGCAGAGAGGCCGCTTGTTTTATTACTGTCATTGGCATTGGCATTGCCACTGCCATTGTCATCGCGGCGCCCAAGCTGGCCTCGGGTTGGCCTCAAGTTGCGCGCCCCACTTGCTACTCTTTGCGCGAAAGGATATAAATTTTCAACGGACGAGTTGGAGCGCGTATCAGATCGAGTGAATTAGTCAGACAAAAGGGCGCAACTCCAAGTGGGCGCATCCGATTGTGCAATTGGAGCATAGGATTGGTATTATTGAATTAGACTCGTCAGCGCGCGCTCGCCGCTTAGCCGACTCAAACGGCCCGAGCAGCATATGGTAATCATGGCGGCCAGTTTGTCGCCTGCAACTCGAGGGCTGCCCGCGGGGCGGCCGGCCAACTGAGCGGCAGCAATCGATCGATTGGTGGCCACCCGATCGCTTAGCCTGCCGGCCCCACTCGCGCGCCTAGCGACGTTCGCGAGCTTGGCCGCGAGAGAGTGCGAGCGCAAAGTAGGCGACTGGCTCCTATTGCAATCACCATCCAAGCTGACCCTCTCGCCCCTCCATCGCAAGTTGCAGGCTCCAATCGGCCTAATGCTGCATACAAAAGTGCACAAAAGCTCGCTCGCCCCTCCAAAATTTGCATACACCTGCAAAGCTGGCTAGCTCGCACTTCCACTCGCCCATCCAATCCGCTTCAGTGATTTTTGTTTTGGCCTCGGGGGGAGGAATTTGCATTGGCATGGAAATCGAGCTTGCAGCGTTGCTTAATTGGAAGCCGAGCGTTCTTGCTGGCGAACCAGTTTCGTCGGGCCAAATAATTAATAGGTGACGTCCACTCCAGGATGAAGCTGGACTTTGGCACGAGCCTCGGCCGGCCACTCGCTCAGCGGCGCCACTTCCGCTTTGCGGGCCGCTCGCCTTTCTCATGGCGAGCGGAAACCGCGAGACTGCGTCCGCTTGACGCCGGAAGCGGCCAGGCAAGCCAAGATAAGAGGCTCCGGGGGGGCCGAAATGCGCGCCCGCCAGTCGATATTTCATCGCCAAGTGGGCGCAAGAGAGCAAACAACAATAACTGAAACCTGCCCGCCGCTTGCAATTGGACTCGCCTGGGATCACAACTTTTGAGGCGGCCGGCTGAGAGCTGGTGGCTGGCTGGCGAGGAGTGAAATATAGCGACAACAACAACAACAACAACTCCGTGGGAGGGCGAGCTCGAAGCGAGAGGTGATCCACTTACAAGATGCTGGGCTTGCTTCAGTCTTGGCCAGATCTCTTATCTCTTCGGCCGCTCGGAATAAAACGAATTCCATGTTCCTCGCTGGCGGCCGATATGTTTTAGCTCCACTTTCGTGCCTCCCGAACTCAATGGGCAGCGGAACCAGACTGAGCGCAAACCATAAATCATTATCATTCGTTGGCTCTGCTGATAGACGAGGCGACTGGCCAACTCAAGGGGCAAATTTGCAAACCAATTGGCACCAATCGGTGGGCCCCAATGGCCAATCGGCGGGCGTCCAAGCGCCGAGCTTTGCCCCATCCAACTTGCGGCCAAATTGCACTCTGCTCTGTTTGCGCCAACTCGGGGCCAATTTGTCGTTTGTTCTCGCTCTTGCTCTCGATATGGTTGCCAATTATTATTCCATAAAGGCTCGCGAGTAATTTATATCGTCGTTCTATCTTGCCTGTACGATTTGGCCCTCCCATCCCCGTTCGAGCACTCGTACAGCTCCGATTGTTGCCCCTGAGCCGGCCCCTGAGTCTCCGCTAGGCGGCGGCGCCGGCGGCCAGTGCAAGGGGCTCGAACGGTCTCTTAGCCGAGTGAACCAATCGATCTTGTTCATTCGGCGCAAAATAGTCTGAATTGAACTCCTGCTGAGACACAAAGCGGAGCGACACCAAATGCGGTCGAGTCGCAACTCTGCTAGGTGCGCAAAACTCGCCCGAACAACCTGATTTTTAACGCTCCCCGCCGAACGAAAACAAACCCAACCGCGCTCCTTTCTCAATATCCGTTTTGCGACCCCCTTCCGACTTCATAGCACCATGATAAATTGTTTCGAGCGCCGAAAATAATTGAATGCCTATAAGGGCGGCGGCGGCGGCTGCGACGGCAGCAACAACAACATGCTAATGACAACCGGCTTTGCCTTCTATCCGGCGGCCGACCGGCCCACTCGGCAGGGGCGGGCGTGTTTGCGCCCGAGGCTCAAACCGGAGCGGGCAAATACAGCAGCGCACGAGCTCGCTTGCTTCCGCTCGCCTGCCGCCAGCTAGCCGATTTCCATAGATCGTTTGTTTGGCCCCGCAACCATCGAACGTGTCCGAAATGCATCCAGGTGCGCCCAATGTGTCTGGTTTGCGCCGTCACAACCGTCATTATTCTTTGCTCTCGCGCCTCGCCCGCCCTTGCCGCTGCCCGTCGGCTGCGGTCCGCGAGTGCGGTTTTGTCGGCCCACGAGGCGGCCGCCCCAAGGTAATAGAAGAGTAATGATGATCGTCGGCCTTCCCTTGCTACTTTAAAATTCTATCCTCCCCGCCCGTTGAGGCCGGACGCTCGTGCGTTTCGGCCCCACTGCCAGCAGTGTGGAGGTGAGTCGAAGGGGGGGGGGAAGGGAGCAAAAATAATGGTTCCATCCGCATCAAGAGTGTTTGCCTTGCGCCAGTTTTTCGGTTTCAAAACAAACAACCAGCCGCCCCCCGAGTTGGTGGCGCCTCCAACTTCCGCTTCCACTGTTTGCAATCGCTATCCAGCCAGACGAGAGCACCGTTTACTCTCCTTTGTTTTCCTGGCCAACAAACAATCCGGCAGCCAGCTATCAGGCTGAGTTATCCAATCAACGCGGCCTGTTTGTTCAGCGCCAGCAAACAAGCCGCCGGCCGCCCGTGTTGCCGTCTCGATGCGGCGCCCGCCCGCCCGCCAGCCCGCTCGGCCCCAAAATTGGATGTCGCCAAATGTGGTCCACAGTGAGACACTAGCTTGCACAGTGTTTTCCACATTCGAGACACGTAAGCATATTTCTGGCCCGATTATGCTAACTCAGGCCTCTCGCGCAACCAGATCAGGCGGCTCAAATCGAGCGCCACGTATTCCGACTAACTTGGCACTTTCTCGCCGCCCTCGTCCCCCCAGTTGGCCGCTAGCTTGCTGCTCGCTTGACAGGCGCTCGGCTTGCACCGACATTGATCGATTTACCTGCCCGATTCAATCGGGCCGGCTCACCTGAGCGTGTGGGCTGGTTGTCCTATCAAACGGCCGAGTTGGCAGCGCGGAAGTTTGGCCCACTGAACCTAACTGCTAGTAAGGCGACAAATCTGCACTAACAATGGCGATTCTTGCTAACCTTAGACGTTTGCGCTCTACTATTGGCCACTTGGATGGAGGACGAGGAGGGAGTTTTGGTTTTGGCCGATAGTGTCCTCCCTGACGGCGCACCAATGAGCCCTGCCTCAGCCAGTCGAGCGCAGCCATTTCAAGGTCTAGCCAAGAGTTGGGTCCTCTATGGGTCTTCTATGTCACCTGGCCGCCAGGTGACATAGAGGACTCAATGGGATCACAGCGGGCGATGGGTGAGAGGGGCTATTGTGCGTAATCAAGGGTCTGGCGGGCAGCTGGCGCCAGGAGGCAGCCAGGCGAGGCCTCAAGCTGCGGCCGGGCGGCCTGAGTGGTTATGGGCGCTTACATAAGCTGGCGCGATCGTGTGTATAATGATAATGATCACGATTGTTGAGCTGACGGTCTCGGTTTAATCATTTAATGGACCTCAGAGGGATACCGGGCCTGACACTGATTCAGCCTCCTCCCGGCGCCGAGAAAGCTTCGGCCGGCGCCCAGGCGTCGATGACACCTCGGCTGGCGCAATTATCATTCTTGTCCATAGGCGGCTTATTATGAGGGGCCGCGCTCGCGAGGCTTGAGTCCATTGTGCAAGTGGATTCATAATGTGAACTTCAATGGATTCCCTTGCCGCTGGCCCTCGAGAACACCCTGAGTCCATTTTGCGCCTCGAAGGCTTAAGGTTCCCTCTAGTCGTCCAGTTCTCGCCTCTTGCCTCACTCGACCAGCGGAATCAGAGTTTTGCGAGGCGCCAACTTTGCGCCGAGTCCGAGCTAGCTGGCCAGCAATAACTCGTCCAGTCAACGCGATCTGTCTAGCAAGAAAACTCGGTGCCTCGTTACGCCTTTCGCTCAGGGGTCTTGTAGTCGCAATGGCCTGGAGCATTAGCGTCCCCTTGCTAACTACTTGTGTTATACTTCCCTAAGAACCTTTGCGCTTGCAAGAGGTTGCCTCTCATTACTAAAACTGCTCCTGTTTTTGCGCTAACATCAACTTATACCAGCAGAAAAGCTACCAACAATGAGACTCATTGGCAAACACCTCCCCCCTTTCACGCTCTCTTAAGCGTCTCTCGCTCTTGAGTCCAGCTCTGCTGGCGAAAGCTGCAAATTCCGATTGCCAGGTGCAATCGACTAGCCCTCCAATTCGCCACTATCGCGCCACTCTCATCTCAGACACAAGTTGGCCGCCAGGCAAACGTAAGGGCCACCAAGGGAGGTGTTAGCTGGCGTAAGCACATTCTGGATCAGGCTAATTTTCGCTGCCGGCCAAAATTGTTCTCGCCCAGCTATCTTCCGGTCATATCTAAATCCGTCCTAAACACGTTACTCGTTTGACAAGTATCGCACACCTTGGACGGTTACTCCTCTTTGTGAGCGCGTTTGGCTAAGCTCAAACCTTCGCCTCCAGATGTGTCCAGTTGCTTCCTGGCAATTCTACGAAGTTACGTCGCAAACCGACCTGCCTATTCAGCCATGAAGATAACATTGCCTGCCACTCCATATCTCCTCTCGATCTACCATAGAGAGTAAGCTAACCAAACCGCTCTGCCCAGTCCCATCCAACATAACGCCAGTTTGGAGCTTGGAGTCGACGCAACCATCTCTGGAGAGTCCAAATCAAGTGGTTTACGACGAACCAAACGTCGATGCAGTCTTCCGTCAGTCCAATTCACGTCGCTCCAACAACTTCTAGCGCCATCTTTGGGCTCGTGTAGCCTGAACTAGGTTTTATTTATTTTCGGCATGCCGAGAACAGATACATGCACTCACAAGACGCACTGCAGTAGTTCGGCAAAATCAGTTTGGACGTAATGTTTTCGAAACCTTGATCAGTCTTTCAAGTTACCTATTTCTCGGCAAGATGTATCGAAAAAAGGCAACAGCTATCAGTTTACCTACAAGTAGAACGGCGAAAATTATGACTTCGGCTGTCGGCGTTGAAAGTGTCAATCAAGATATTGTTGCGCTTGCAACAAAAGCTACCGTAAGTGAACAATATCCCATAACAATCCATGTGCCTTGGAGGCCCTGAAATTAACTTTCGTCTCACCCTCTACGATAGGAAATATTCCTCATGGATTTGGCTCGAAGAGCTTACGACCAGTCATCAGATGAAGAATTTAGATCTAATGTGCTAGAATATGACGATATACAGAAACTTGTCCACAGCGATTCCAGATACGACTTTCTCATGGACACCATACCCAAGAGGATAAAATTTAGCGAAGCTCTAAAATTAGTTGAGGAAGCTAACAAAAGGAAAGAGGCGCTGACATGTCAGGTTGAAGAGGAAAAAGAGGCGGCCAGTGACAAATCTAGTGTTATAAACTCAAGTACTGAATAACAATGTTGATGATAGGTGCTGTTTTCTAATTTTATTCTCGGTGCTCTACCTTCACGTCGCCATCAAATTCATGCTTGACCTTTTTCGTGCTGCCCTCTGCCTCAGTCTTAAATTGAATATCACTCTCTTGCTTTGGCCTCTTTAAATTGTTTCCAGGCTCTGATTTAACAATCAGAATACGAGAGCATAGGTCCTCAGTTTGAAAGTTGGGGTAGAATCTCATTCTATTGTGGTCGAGACTAGGCTGAATGCCATTAGGCCGATTGTATATGACTGGCTCAGTCATTCTGAAATTCCTTTTTACCTTAAGACCACCCGTTTTGATCATCATCTCTGAAGTCTCTCGGATGTCCTCCTCAGATGCCATGTATTGGCTGGCAGAGCTGTCTTCTATTCTGGGACAGTAAACACTATCTTTAGAGTCGTTCTCGAGACCGATCGTCTTTCTTAAAATTGATAGCCATTCCACATCATAATAGAGATCGTTGTCAGATTCATCATACTCTCTCGTCGGAGTGAAATCAAATACTTCCATAAAGTTTCTCTTGTTCTCGATTTTGTTTAGACTTAGAAATTCGGTGCATCGATTTTTTGGGTCGTTATGGTTGACTTTTGCATAAAACCTGCAATGTAAGTGGGCAGCAAACCACCGTTTGGGTTTGAGCTGACCGATAAGAGGCTCTGTCAAAGGGTTTCCGAGACCATTCCTGCTATTTATGTCATTCCTGAATACTGGTTTGAATCTCATAAGCTGCTCTTTGTTCCCATGATCGTAGATTCTTACAGGCCAATCATGCGAGAGAAAGATGTCGACAGGATCTTTTTCATCCGCGTTCTTCGACAACAGCTGAAGTCTAAAGATGTCCAACTTTCGAGTGTGATAGACAGACCTGATTGTACTGTCATCCAACGGCATGCGCTCGTATCTACCTTTATGGCAACTGTGGTAGTTATAAATCCCAGATACACCGGCAATCCTGAGACCTTTGTACCGTATAACACCAGCGTAACCAAGGTAGTAGAAGTTTTCACACACCCATCCACCATAAGGTAATGTCATGAGATAATTAGAGGCTTCATGGTTTCCACCAATGAATATTGTCAATTTGGGAATCGTCTTCTTCCCTGAGTAATACTCATAAAAATCTCCCATCTTCTTATATTTGTTTGGCACAGCTAGGCATAGGAGATCATCAGAGTGCCGGACCGTCTGGCAGTCTCCGCAAACTATAACAAATTCGATATGAGCATTATTTTGGGTTTCATAGCGCTCGACTGCTTGATACATTTCGTCCAACATGCCATGTAGGCATCCAAAGGCGGCGATCTTCATGCTTTTGCTTGTATCGTCTTAAGGATTAAAATTGATTGATGAACGAGTCTAATTGCCACACTCTCTAGGTGTGACCGTCGTTAATAGACGACCTTGATGCATTATGAGGCTGCAATCCTCTGGATGTCGAGGGAAAAGTTTGCATAAAACTTTAGACTGCGACACAACGCGAATGGTGCATGCATCGCTGAATGAACTGAACTTTCATTACGTCGAGAGAACAACACAACCACGTGGCTCGTCCTTTTCATTATCTCTTGACATGGACTTCTACAGAAAAATTGGAGATTGACCAACAGAGATCAAGTTGCAGACGGGATGGAGCGAGACGGTGACCTGTTATTGAATGTATCATGCTCTACAAATCAACCAGGAAGGAGCGCCCGAAGGTTGCCGCCTCGAATGCCCGATGGTTCCAAGATAGAGACTAGTCGCAAATTGACAAAGAAAATATTCAAAACCCATCATCCAGCCACAAGTTCCGGGAAAGTCTTCATACCAAACCACAAGCTTCCAGTTCTAGATGAATTCGGACTATCGAAACCGAAAGACCATGTTGGATTTGAGAAACCTGCAAGACTTTTGCCCAGCCTGAGTGAAAGGGAATCGGGTCATAAAAAGCCGAAACCTCATTCAGATGATCAGCCTGAGATACATGTTAAGCCGGACAACGTCTCCAGGGAAGGTCGAACAAATTTGAAGCCAATCCTGAAACATCCCCCCAAAGAGATTGAGGAAGTCGACACATCCTCGAAGAAGGCGAAGAGAAGAAAGCGTAAACAGCGCGAGGAGGAGCCGAAAATCATTCCGAAAGAGGTACAGGCGGTTGCCGGTGGTTTGCCGCCAAGTTTTCCAAAGCATCGTATAAAGAAGTTCACGGAGGAATATCAGCTGAAGAAGCGAAAACGAGCCGAGGAGGGAGCAGATGCTGATTTGGAGACAAAGAGGCAAAGAAGATCGTTCGTGCCCGGTCTGAATCCGAGGAAACGAGAGAAAGCCGCCCACCTGTTCACTGATATGACGCTCAAAGATTTGGAGGATCTTCATCCATATCTGGCCTCGAATCTAGAGCAAAATTTTGCAATCGAGCATCTCACTAAGATACAAAGCTTAGCCATGCCTGCCCTGCTAAAAACTCGGTTCAGTTCAGGAGTCAAGGAGTTGGTTATAAACTCTGGCGTTGGAACTGGCAAGATCCTTTCATATGTAGTGCCAATCATAAACAATCTCGCTTTAATGGAGCCCAAAATTGATCGTTCGGCTGGCATCTACGCCATGGTTTTGTTGCCAACCCGCGAACTTGCCGCCAAAGTTAATGACATCTTTGTGAAGCTGTGCCGCTCATTTTTGTGGATTGTTCCCGGATTGCTTACTGGTGGCGAGAGGAAAAAGTCGGAGAAGGCGAGACTGAGGAAGGGGCTAAACATTTTAATCACAACACCAGGTAGACTCATTGATCACATGGAGCATAGTTTGAGTCTAAACTTTTCCAAGATGAGGTATTGCGTGATAGCGGACGCGCACCGGCTCCTTGACCCCGAGAGGGCTGATGTTGCTAAGAAGATAGCGATTGTTTTGAAAAAGAGACTGCCCTACAATTGTGTGCGTTGTATAGTAACCGCAACATATACTAAAAAGTTGGAGAAGCTCTGCGAGATAGTAGTTTCGCAGCCGGAAGTGATCGATGCCTTCAAGGAGTTTGAATAAACAGATCAGAGTCCTCAAGTTGATTGAAAACTTGTGTTTGCAGCCTACAAGTGTACTTATGCGGAATGGTTTGTGAACAGTTGGTTAATTGAGTTGAGCGATTGAACTCTATTGTTAGCGAGGGACACAATGAGCTTTTGTCACCATTGTATTTATTTTGCCGCATTACACCCTCCACTCTCCCATGTTCGATCGCGTTATAACAAAACGCTTCTTGTAGGAAGCTTAGAACAAACAGAGAGCATCTAACGATCGAAATATGCGCTCGCTAACTCTGAGTTATGCTTGTATCACATCAAGATCAACACTGACTGGGCGTAAAGGGTGATGAAGGCTCTGATTGAACGTGGCCGCTAAGACTGAGCCCGCTCGTTGTCTATCTGCCCACAGAGATGCTTGCGTGAGCACGCACTGGGGGTGCTGTTGCTCGAACGCCGGCCGCTCAATCTAGCTCTCACGTTGGCTAGCCCGAGAGATTCTAGTGAAGCCAACATTTGGACGCTCGTCCGATCGCGGCGCATAGATCTCCTGGGGGCTATATAAAGACTAGCGCTCTGCCTCAAAGAGGTTGTCTTTTTAACGTCGCTTCATCTAAACTCGGTAACATTTTCTTTAAACCTTGTTCAAGAAAACAACAAGCCCTCCAACAAAGACACAAACAGCACCCAACTCCTGATTCAAGCCAGAAAATGGAGGCACATCTGAGAAAGCAAATATCCGTCAGAGGTATCGCTCAGACTGAGAATGTTGCCGATATCAAGCAATCTTTCAACAGGCACCTTCATTGTACACTAGTCAAAGATAGAAATGTTGCCACGAAGCGCGACTATTACACAGCCTTGGCTCACACCGTCCGAGATCATCTGGTGTCTAGATGGATTCGAACCCAACAATCTTATTACGAGAAGAACCCTAAACGAGTTTACTATTTGTCGCTCGAATACTACACTGGTAGATCGCTCTCTAACACTATGATCAACTTGGGTATCGGCAACTCCTGCGACGAGGCTCTCTACCAACTCGGCCTGGACATAGAGGAGCTGGAGGAGGAGGAACAGGATGCTGGACTTGGAAATGGAGGCCTGGGCCGACTGGCGGCCTGTTTTCTCGACTCCATGGCAAGTTTAGGAATTCCAGGCTATGGCTATGGTATTCGTTATGAGTATGGCCTGTTTGCACAGCGTATTCGCAATGGTGAGCAGGTTGAAGAGGCCGACAATTGGCTTCGATTTGGAAATCCCTGGGAGAAGGCTCGTCCGGAATACTTGTTGCCCATTCAATTCTATGGCAGATTGAACGAGAACAATGAGTGGGTCGACCATCAACTCGTCTATGCAATGCCCTACGACTACCCAATTCCAGGCTACAGAAACAACTACGTCAACACTATGCGCCTCTGGTCAGCTAAAGCGCCCACCGAGTTCCATTTGCATCTATTCAATACAGGCGACTACATTCAAGCCGTGCTCGATCGGGATCTAGCCGAAAACATATCGAGAGTGCTGTACCCTAATGACAACATTTTCGAGGGCAAAGAGCTTAGACTGAAGCAAGAGTATTTCCTTTGCTCTGCAACCTTGCAAGATATCGTTAGACGTTTTAGAAATCAGAGCAAGGCAAAGAAGACGGCCGAGACGATTGATTGGCGACAATTTCCTGAGAAAAACGCCATCCAACTGAACGATACTCACCCATCTTTGGCTATTCCTGAGCTATTGCGCATTTTACTCGATCTCGAGGGCTTAGATTGGGACACAGCCTGGGAGATAACGACAAACACTTTTAGTTACACAAATCACACCGTATTACCTGAGGCTCTCGAACGCTGGCCATGCAGTATGCTTGAATCTCTTTTGCCTCGTCACTTGCAACTCATCTACAAGATAAACTCACTACATTTGGCCGCTGTAGAGCGAAAGTGGCCAGGTGATCTAGAGAAGATGCGCATTCTCTCTTTGGTTGAGGAGGACGGCGAAAAGAAGATTAATATGGCCAACCTCTCCATAGTTGGCTCGCACAAAGTCAACGGAGTTGCCCAGATCCATTCTGACATTTTGAAACGCGAAACTTTTAGATACTTTTATGAGATGAATAATGAAAAGTTTATCAACGTTACCAACGGTATTACCCCCCGAAGATGGCTAGTGCAATGTAACCCAGGCTTGAGTGATCTCATAGCAGAACGAATTGGCGATGAATGGATTATACATTTGGAGGAATTGCGCAAATTGGAGCCGCTAGTTAACGATCCTGGTTTTATACGAGCAATACAGGAGGTTAAGAACGAAAACAAGATGCGATTGGCTGAAATTATTGAGCGCGAGTATAATGTCAAGGTGAATGTCGATTCTATCTTTGATGTTCACGTGAAGCGAATCCATGAGTACAAACGCCAGTTGCTCAATGTTCTTAGAGTTATTTACGATTATAACCGTCTGAGGATGGATCCAGACTTACCTTACAAGCCTAGAACTGTGATGATTGGGGGAAAAGCGGCGCCCGGTTACCATATAGCAAAGCAAATTATCCGCCTTGCCTGCAGCGTCGGCCAGCGCGTAAATAATGATCCCATAATTGGCGACAAGTTGAAGCTTATCTACCTGGAAAATTATCGCATCTCCTTCGCTGAGCGAATCATACCTGCCGCCGATCTGAGTGAACAGATTTCAACAGCCGGAACTGAGGCCTCTGGAACAGGCAACATGAAATTTATGCTCAATGGAGCGCTAACAATTGGAACGATGGATGGCGCAAATGTTGAGATGTATGAGGAGGTTGGAGAGGAGAACATTTTTATCTTCGGCCTTAGGGAGAATGAGGTGGAGGACCTCAAGGCAGCTGGGTACAATGCTCAGAAGTACTGCGATGAATGTCCTGATTTGCAGATAATCATTGATCAAATAAGCAACGGGTTCTTCAGTCCTCACAATCCAGATCAGTTTAAGGATCTAATCAATGTGATAATGAATCATGATCGCTTCTTAACTCTGGCGGATTTCAAATCCTACATCGAATGCCAGGAAAAGGTTGAGGAGCTTTACGGGAATTCAACCGAATGGACCAAGAAGTGTGTTCTTAATATTGCAGCTTCAGGTAAATTCTCCTCTGATAGAGCGATATTAGAGTATGCAAGCAACATTTGGGGGGTTGAGCCAAACTACGAAAAATTGAAGATTGTGCGTTGAGCGCGACAATCGGGTTATGTGATAAATTAGTTGTTGGATTAGTTGCTCAAGGCTTGGTGGAATTAAATTTACTGCAAAAGAACGAAAGACTTTAATTTCGATAGCTAATCTTCTAAACACAGATCAATACTATTGATTAGGTTTGAAGTTGGTCATTGTTGGCCAGCCTTTGCTTCAATGCTTAAGCCAGGTGAGCGTTTCGTTGCCCAGATAACTCTTGGCATTCTCATAATGCTTCTGCACCCAATCGCTTACAATGTTAAGCTCTTTCTGCCTGGCCTGCTTAATTTCCGTCGAATCGTTGGGCCCGGAAGCGCGCAAATCTTCGTGATGACACACTCCAGGTATCTTGATTGCGTGAATGGAGTTTGCCTCTACGCTAGTTTGCGGACAGCCCGCCGACCATGGATCTCGGGAGCAGGAGCTGAAAATGATGTTGCTCGCTGAGGCCATGTTTCTATCCCCATACAAGGTTCGTATTTTGTTAACTTGCGTTTTAACTCCCCATCGAGCTTTACAATCGCCAACGAAGGCTGTCAGATTAAAAGGTTGCGGATCGAACATGTCATTGACACCATCTGAACAAATCGGCATCACCATCTCAGTGCAGGATTGAAAATCCCATAGCACGTCCATTGGATCAAAAACTATCCCCTTGATATCTAAACAGGGTGTCTTGCCGGTGTAATTAGTGTAAACCTCCGAGGCGCGCGCTATCTTACTGATCAACTCCTCGGGCTCAGTATAAATTGGATTTGAGTTTAGGATTGCGCAAGCGTGTTTGATTGGATAGGCCGGCATCTTGGAGAGGAAATTAGCTTCGTTTGCGTAGTCAGTCATGGCCATGTTGACCCAAATTCCGTTCAACATTTGGAGCAAGAGCTCAACATCATCATGTTCCATCTTTTGACAAGTGTTGAAAACTGAGCCAAGTTTTGCTAGATTATCGGGATTGTTTGAAAACTCCCGTATAACTCCCCAGGAGTTTGATATACTTTGCGAGCAATTGATTGAGTAATTTTCAAAATCTTTGGTCACTATTTTGTTGAACAAGCTGCAATCGTATTCACCTGGAAATTGCAAAATTGGCGCAGAGCCAGCAAGTGCTCCAGCAACAGTATTAGGATACTTCATTCTCATCCAAGCTGCTAGCATGCCGCCATAGCTGCCGCCGATTGCGATTACTGGCGAATACTTTGCGTCATAGATATTATTCTTGAGTTCGTATATCAACCTTGCATAGTCTGCCAAGGCTTGCTCACTGGACAAATAACCCAAAGTGCTTGTTAGATTTGGTGACACTTTGGTTGGGTCTATTGGGTAGGGCATCGACTTTCCATAGAAACGATGTTCAGCAAACACGAGCATTGCATGCAAACTCTCAGCATTCTCCCACATCCAACCCGTGTTTTTGGCAAACACTTCTATGTCACCCTCGTTACCGCAATAGAAAAGTATTGGACAATTCTTGCCGCACCAAAAGTCCTTGTTAACCAAATATCTCTGCTGCCACTCGTCCTGGTTTGCCCAGGTGAAGTGGTCGGTTAATTGGGTGAACCATCTGGTCTCGTAGTGAATCTTGGCCTCAGCTCGCGCTCTGGCTGCGTCTCTAGCTGCCTGGCGTCTCGCTTGGCGTTCAGCTGAATGCTTTGATTCAACAGGCGCAATCGAGATCAGACAACAGAGGCCAATTAAGAGAAATGTTAATATCAGATAGAGGCGACACATCTTTGGCAGCTAAAATTTGTGTCGATGGGTTTACTTGGGATATAAGGTGTGAATATTTACGGAGGAGCTTGAATATTCAATCTCATGTAGTCTGTGTGTGTTTGAGTAAGTGGATGTCTTGTCCGACATGACGCTGCCTCGTGATTGCCACTCGTGGGCCATTCAACACTACACAGTGTCCTTAAAACAAGCCAACGAAAGCGTAAAATATATTGGCCGATGATTGACAGATTGATATGGCGAGCGAGCAATTTCACGGGCCGCTATAGTCTATCTCGCTCCGCTTCCATTGAAGCCTTTGCGCTAATGCAATGTAATTTTTGTGATCCATCGAACAAGCGTTAAGCTCGTTTCCATCGTTCGAAGCGCGAACAAAATCATCCAATCGATCGGTCCACCTATTTAGCTCAGAAAGTCGGGACTCGTGACTTGGAGCGCTCTTTCCTGGAGTCTCTGGATGGAACCGTACGGTTGCTGTGGCATTGGAACTGAATTAGGCAGCCTGCCTGCTGTGATTTGATTGAAAAGTTCACTAGCGGCTTACAATGATTGGATTGGCTGCTCAGTGGATCAGGATCCAGCTAGACTTGCCCGTTTGGCTTCCATCCTGTTGAGAGAGATATCGTTCCAGACTCGGCCAATGTTTTACTCCACAGCGCCGCCGAGGGAGCGAACGATTTCGTCCGCTTTGAGGTCAACGAGGAGGAGAAATCAGGATAGATATAGTTATATGATCTGTGGACGATCTGCACAGCGACAAAAGTACCCTACGGAAATTCGTGCAAGAAAGTGAGATTGAGTATTAGCAACCACAAACATGGCGCTAAATTAGCGTTGACTCGAATTTCTGGGCCAGAGGAGCAACAGGTTGCGTCTGGCGTCGGCTCTGTTGGCAGAATGTGAGAGCAGAAGAGAGGAGCTTGTGGCAGATCGATCAGGTGAAGCCTCCATTTTACACACAAACGACAAACTGCGACAGAGTATCTTTTGTTCCAATCTAGTTTGCCTATCTGTCCCCTCGAGATGGTTGCAGCTTGATAATGTAACAACCGCTTTCATGTCCATTCTCCAGCTTCTGAGCTGAGCGTCAACTCTCGGCGGCTTTCAGCCTGCAAGTTGGATTAGTGAATCTTTCCCTCTTTCTCCTCCTTTCTCTTGCTGGGCAAAAGTGAGCCCGATTTAGCTTTGCCCAGATCGAGTGCTCTCTCCAAGCCTCGCTTGCCTTTTCCTGATCACCGCCAAGTTGCTGAGTGTTTGATTGGCGTCGTCGCAGTTTCTCCGTCGGGCTCGATCTACATCGAGCAGACCCGCTAACTCGCTCCCCGAGCTACCTTTTTATCTACCCTCTCCAGGTGAAAGCCCGCCGTCCCGGCGCCGCTTTCGTTGTCGTTCGTTGCCGAGGCTAACGACTCGTTGCACTCGGGTTGCTTGGAGGAGAAGGAGAAGAAGACCGTGAGCCGGCTCATTGGCCTTTCACTCCATCCAACCCGGCCAAAGCTCGTATGCTAAGCTCATCGGACGACCGATAGAGGGAGAGAAAACAAGCTGGTGCAATGTTGTGCCATACGGCTCATCCCGTTGAACCCTCGTCGGCGCCACTTCTATCCTGCAGGCCCGGGGCCGAACAGGGACAATCTCACATGCGTTTCCAATTGAGACCTTCTACCCTCACCCGCCTCAATCTTATCCATCAGGCTCCTGTCTCCTTTCTGCTTTTCACCAAACAAGCTTACCAATGATGGCTCTCCTCTCGGCTTCCTCCTTCCCACCCAAACCGCTGGCTGGGCGAAAGATTTGGGAGACACTTTCTGGCATGTGAGCAGAGGCAAGCATCCGGAGCGATAATAAGACTCCTGTCCCGATCAGTTTACTCCAAATCCGAGCTGGCTTGCTATAATGGCTCAAATTAGCTTGGCACCGTTGATGGCGCTAAACAATCTGTCACCGTTTGTGAGCTAGCAGAGCCAATATTACTTTGGAGCGCGAGAGACGTCCAAGAGTTCCGGAACTCTAGTTGAGACTAGCGTCTAGCCTCGCGGTGGTTGCATTGCCAAAACTTGGCGCTCAAGTGAGCCCGCTTAACTCGATTGTTCCGATTGCAATGCTCGCGTGCATCCGAATTAAGCCTCTCAGGGTGCTCAGATTAGGAAGTTAGCGCGACGGGTCAATTGAGTTGCGGGGCAAAACTTCGTGCTGCTTCAGGTTAAACCAACGGCGCTTTACATGAGCTTTGCGATTGCTGCGGGGATAGGAAGAGCCTGTTCTGCAACGATTAGTGGCCTTATTCAATCCCAGAAACTGTCTGGCGACCAGCAATCACCGCCACTCGCGCCTCCTCTTGCATTAGGGGCGAGCAACAATGAGGAATTAATCTTATCCAAAATCCAGGTAAGTTTTGGCTGCCAAGCTGCTTTTAACGCACCTGGACAGCGAGCGAGGGCGCATGCATGATTCAGGCCTCCCATTTCGCAGCTAGCGTGGGCAGGGATGAATTAATTAAAATATTCAGATGGAAGCCATGAGAATCCTCCAGCCGCAGCCACACAAGGCGCTCTTTCCGTCCAAATTTTCAGGTACAGTAAGTTTGGCAAGCAGCAGAAGTTTTCTTAGTCCACACCGCAAGTCTAACTTGGCTGCGCCGGGAACAAGATGAACCCGTTTCATTGTTTAGACTCAGTTCTCTCGAATGTCAACCATTGTGCGAAATGCTCCAGACCTTAAAAGAGAAGAGAGAGAGAGAATTCGATGATGGATGCGTTCGATGGTGGGGCTGGTTGAATTGAGTAGAGTGTTTAAGGTGAAGCCAGCAAGAATAATGAGAACCTGACTCAATTGTTTGCATCCGAGTTAGTTGGGATGACTCGCTTGGCTTGAGCTAACTGGACTTTGCAGGTGACGAGGTTGCGCATGCTCACAAGACCAGACAAGCAACCATGACGGCCATGAGTCTTGGCAGGTAAACGGACCTGCCAAGCAGCGACGAGTTGCACAAGCCCATCTGCTGGCGCTGCTGCCCCGCTCATGCTGCTTCATCAACTGTTGCTCCTCACCTGGATGGACAAGATCTGAACAAACTTAATAGTTAGCCTCCTCAACAAACTTGATTAAAACAAACGTTGGCGAGTATCCACAAGTTTAAGTTATCATCAATTAATTAACATTCCTTCAGCGAAAATCAAGCTAAGAAAGAGGAGCAGAGGAGATCCAAGGCGAGATATAAATGGCCGCACTTTATCTAGGTCCGCGATAACAACAGGTTGTAGGTGGAGGTAACAGCTGAATGTTAACCAAGCCCTTTGCTTCAAAGTACCGACCTTAGACTAGTGAGGGAAAGTTTGAAACTGAGATTGTGGAAGGAGCGATGACACCCAATTAATCTATTTAATTCAAGAGATAGTCGCTGGCGATCGGCGACGACCCGCGCGATTTATGGCTCATCTAAGCTATTGCAACAGGTTCACTTGACAAAGTTGCTTTGCGTGTGTCTTCTGATGCTTAGAGGTTGTTGCTTGATCAAGGGTAGAGAAAATGGAGGCATCCAAGTTTATGCGAGGGGTTGTTTTATTTTAGAGTCGCATGAGGAGTAGTGAGAAATCCGGACAAAGTTTGCGCTCAAGCGAAAGAGTTCACGTTCGAGGATATACCAAAACCAAGGGTGCTCCCGTTTTTTAGTTTTCCTGAGACTTACTTGAGGTACAGCAAGAATTAAAGGCAATATAAGCAAGCACAAATTGATGCCAATGAAATGCAACTCCGCCTAACTAGCAACCATTAATGGGATGACCAGTGCCAGTTGCAGTAGTTTATAATTTGAAGCAGAATCGTTGCTGTCTGGCCAGTTTTGGCACCAACGAGCTGCGCCGATCGGGCAAGATAGTCGTCTGCAAGTAGGGTACTTGAAGCGTTTAAAGTTGGTAATTTGTAAAACTAGCCTTGCCATTACTTACTGTCAAACAGTCTCGACCTTAGCCAATGAGGTGAAACTTTGCCGGCAACCTTTTTCACCTGAAGCGTAAGAAGAAGCCCGCAATTCTGGGACTTCGATTGGATAGAGCCGAGTAAAAAGAGCAGATTCAAGCTGAAAGGCTGCGCCGAAAATTCCACCAGTCGATGGTGCTCGCATCACCAGCAATCTCCATTTACTATTCGCGCCATACAAATGCCGAGTGTCAACCGGTTAGCTTAAGAGGGAAACAAGAGAACATAACAATTGAATTCTTAGCATAACAGCAAGCAAATCCCAATTTCCTGGCACTTTCACTTCAGGTAGGTGCTCTCTAACTATACCCGCAATTACAATTGCAAATCCTCGGGCAACACAACAAGCAACATCAGGTGAGTTGTAGGTGTAGACACCCAGCGAGAAGCATTGACAGCCAGCAGAACCATTTGTATCACAAACAACCACTGGCCTACAGGTTGCCAACCACTCCAAACACCTTGCAAAGCTTTTCATCAGCTATCAGGCAAATCATGTCCAGTCCCATTAGGGCAGCCAAAGTCTTCTGTCTGACGAGCTTACTTGGCCGTAGAGAGGAAGTGAAGCCGATCACTTTCGCTCAGGTGTCGACCGGTTTCTAGGGATCGAGAGATTGCTTACACTGTCGCACTTGTTACTCTCTCCACCTCCAACTTTCCTTCTAGTCTTCATTTGCTCTTGTTAGCCACTGGAAAGAAATCGCGGGTCCTGGTAGTGCAAGCCAAAATTTTGCATTGGCTAGAACAAACCGCACAGGTTTAGGTCACTCAGATAGCCACTTTTGTGAGGGTGTCTTAGCGTTTCACACACAATTGTTCCAACAAAATTTCAAGCCGCCATTAGAAGAGACGTGTAGATTTTGAAAACTTAAAAGCGTAATCATAGCCAAACATAATCTAGAACCGAGAGTGAAACAACGAGGTCGCAATTCAATCAACAGGCAGTGAGCTAGTGGCTTGCACGTACCCACACCTAGCAAAACTATCAACCTGAGATTGAGATCAATCAGCCAACATCGAGCATCAACCCTCCAAGGTAAATTCAACACGCATTTAGATTGAATTCAGCTGGTAGCGTTTCCGAGGGGGCGAATTGAGAGTTAAAATTCGCTACTTACCTCTTGTCGGTGGCACACCGGTGACAGGTAAAAATCTCTTTGCAAGCGATCGGTTTGCATTGAAATGAGTGCGTGTGGGCATCAGACCAGCGTTGATTGACCCGATCAGGAGGGGGGCTATTCATGATAGACAGGCCGAGAGGGTTTGGTCGAGAGGAGCGAGTGGACGAGCATCAGGGAAGGGTAGGATTGTACGTTTTATGCAATCCAAGTTAGCGCGAAAGGCGAAGCTCTCTCTGACTAGCCCTCCGAGAGATGGTATAGTGGCCATTTGGCACGGCTTTACCTCGCGTATACTTGCTACGGTGCTATTTTATTCTGCAAAACTGAAGCTAAATTTTTAAAGAAATTTCACGCTTGTTATAACTGTAAGAGGCTGCAACTTTGGTTGTAGTGGCATCAGCCAAGTGCTCTTCTCTTGCTCGAATCCAGTCACAATTATCCAATGCCTTGGATGCGTAATAAGCTCTATCCAGAGCAATCCTCATCTTGATCTGGAGCGTAATTTCACTACCAGTCTTTCCGCGTTATCGTTAGAATGGCAGAAGTGGTCACGAATGAACCACTCAGTGGCGCCAGCAACAAATGAATGTATCGAGAAAGTTAATGATCATAACTTGGCCCGATAGGTAGCGCAGGCAAGTAGCCTTTAGCTCAGTTAGAGACAACTGCTAACTGGCAAAATGCTGGTTGTTCTGAATAAGCACCGAAATTATCCATCGATGGGATCATTGTCTGGTTATTCGGTGGAGCAGCTGACGCTTGCCGTTAAGCTATCCATTACTCTACCACCGGGTACAATACCCGAGGCTAACTTTGCGTTTTTGGCTAACTGGTGGCGAGCAAACGAATTATACACAGGCAGAAGCAATGCAACCTGAATCTTGAGTCTCCATGGATGGGTATAGATCGTCATTAGATATACTAAGCCCCTTCGGGTACATGAATTGATTTGTTAATTAACGCATCGTGTAGCTAGGGGAAGATGATAGTTTGGGAGGTTGGTTGTTTGACTTCTACTTGCCTGTTTTTTAGCAGATGTTTATAGTTGAATAACGAGGAGTGGAGGCTAGATCTCGAGTCACAGATCGCACGTCTGCTCTCTCGACTTGGTGCCAGTCTGACTGGGCGGAACTTTGGTTTGATATAACGGTGATGGAGGCTAGTAGCAACAATGGCGATGCGAATAACAAAGAGATTTTTCACCTCCAGTCAAAATAACTGGTAATGTGATGATGGCCAATTGTGCGACTCTGCTCGCAACCAGGCTGCCTAACCAAACGTCTTTGGCCAATAGTCTAAGCACGGGTAGATTTAACTAAGGTGGAGCTGGAAAGTTCAGTATGCGTGTCGGTGTCATTGTTGTGAGAGGCTTGCCAGTCTGGCCAACAAAAGGGAACCGAAAGCAAGTGGAGATTTTACTCGTTTTCGTTCGAATCCCACCCAAAAATTCCTGTTCCGTTCTCATTGCTCTAACCAAACTTGGCGCTCATTGTTGCAAGTGAAAGAGAGGAGAGGATAAAGGAAGTGTTTTGGCTAAGTCGGCTGAATAACATGATGGTTTCTCTGCATCAAGTTCTTGGTTAGCTAACTAAATGCTCGCTCATAATGTTAGAGTAGTTACATAGATGGAAGGGGTTCAACCGGGCCAGGTCGAATACACTTGTTGCGTGCTTGCTCGCGTTTAAGGCTCAACCCTCATTTCGGCTATTTGCCGAAGTAACCCGTCATTAAGAATGGACACAGTTAGACTTTTCTCTCTTGCTAAACTGCTTTCCCCAAACCGAGCCGAGCTTCTAAGAAAGCAAGTCGATCTCGTAGTGAAAATTTGAAGTCCACTATCTTCGTAGCATCATAATGATGGATCGACTGTGATTATTTGCCTGAAACGTCGATGTGTCAACTTCCAAACATCAATCACTCGTAGTCTCATTGCCTCTCGAACAATATTTGAACAAACAATTTCCACCACACAACTCTCGATCCACCATCTCTACTTACATGCCTTGTTGAGTCTTTTCAGTGCTGTTGTAATCTAACATTAAGGCAAGAATTACCTGTAATTTGTAGGAGCGAATCGTTCTCCTCTCACAGCTGACCGGCTGCAGACCAAGAAGGGACGCTTCTTGATTAGTTCACCTCGAAATCCGTGATAAAGAAAATCCCCGATCGATTTGCCCGCGACCGAGACTTTCGCTTCTCTGGTCACTTGGTTGTGACTGAAACGGCCCCCCTCTTGGCGTAATTGCGAGGCTCCAAATCCATTATTAGCCTTGCCGAACGCAACTCACTATGCGTCGTCCCTGTGGGTCGTTCACTTTTCCTTCTTATTGTCTCAAAATTCTATCTACAAATCAATTGCAGATCACTCGCTGGTCGTTTGGCCGATAGATCATGACCTTGATCTGCGGTGATGATTGAATTTTCATGAACTGACCATTCTTTCGGACACTCAGGAACGCTCCGGGCGATTCTTCAACCTGGTCCAGGTATCTAGTTGGAACAAAATTAATACTGGCCGACTAGGTCGACCATAGTAATCCATTACACAAGTATAACTAGATGTGAGAGTTTACTAGCTGCTCGATCTCAGGTTCAATTCGTATCATGATTCGTGAACTTGGCGTTCGAAGGATGACAATCAAACTTGAATGAGCCTGATCAATCGCCGGAGAGATCGTTTCCGTCAGGGCTCGATCAAATTACCTGACACCATCACTTTCTCGAGACATTAATTTTTGAATTTGAACTGACCCGAGGGCACCCAGGTTTGCGCACGCTTGAATTGTGCCCCTCGAGCGAACTTTTCAAATATCTTGCTCACAAGGCTATCACGGTGCAGACTCACTATTTGCGTGCAGTTCAAATCTCATTGGCCCAATAATTCATTGCCTACCTGGCCAATGAGAACGCAAACTTATCTTCCGAACCCATCAACCGAATCAGTGCTGACTAATGATTGGATTTCTATCCAATTTCAATTTTTAAACACCAACTTCCTTCAACAGTAGCCTGAGAATTATTGAAATCGGCTTGACAGATTTCGTAATATATATCCATGTTAATGAGCGAAGTGCTGTTTGACTTCTAATCGCATTAAACACGACCATTAGGCTCGTAACACGAACATCAGGGGGCCTTTTAGTTTCAATCTCTGTCAACATTGTCGCTGGACGCAGCAGGCAAGCTCTCAGATGATGGGGTCTGAATTGGACAAAGATCACGCAATCTAGCCAAGTTTAATGCCCTGAAAGCCAACCGAGCTCATGTTGCGCAGGATCATGCTAAACCTTTGTCGACAAACGCGTTACCACAATGACAATAAACGATAAGTTTGGCCAGTGGATTGGTTGCTAGCGGCTACCTGCTCTGCTCTGCTCTGCTCTGCTCTGCTCAGCCCAGACCAGACTATCGACAAGGATGATGATTCAAGAAAATGGTCGGCTGGCCGGTCAGCGATTTCATTTTTCTCAACTTATTGAGCACCTCCACTTGGCCTTAGTTTACGAATGCTGACGATTGACTGTAGCTCTTAAAGGAAGCAACGTTCGTTCGATTCGTTCCTTTCTTCCTTTGGAATCACCTGCCCCGACTCCGCCTAGCTAGCCAATTCTCAGATTTGAGCAAAAGCGAGCATTTAAGTATACACCAAAATGAGGGCCTTAGTGAATCTAGTTTCAAAGTGTTGGATAAGTTAGTTAACGAGAGAAAGTGCAAATTATCTCTATTATGATTAGCACACTCCAACAATAGTTATCCAACAATAACCCTTTTCTTGTTGCGAGAATTCTTGCTTGCGCTAGCTTGGGAAGCATACAAGTATAGCACGATTTTTGTTCGTTTGAGATCTCAAGTTAGTCCTTCAATCCTTCATGGCAGATTTGATTCAGCGTCTAGGAGGAAACTGCAACCAACTAACCAGAATAACACTCTTCCCTTTTTGCCAAGCCAGATTTGCTAGGCCTTCATGCTCGCTCGTCTGTTGCTTGCAATTGATCAATCGTACGCTAGTGCCTGTTTGGGAGCAAAAGAGATCTTGGCGTTGAAGTTGGTGTAACAGACAAATCGCGCACAATTTAGATGGATGCCCACCTGCTTCGAATGAACCAAATGTCGTATCAGCAACAGCATCTTATGAACAATCGAACAAATAGAAGCCACTACTCTACTCGGCAACAACCGCAGCAACCACAAGTTGAAGCAAGAACTCTACAAAAGGGTCAGAACATTTCGAGTGCAGGAAGTTCCGGGAGCGAAAACGACGAGAATATCCAATTGAGCAGTGTTTCGTCAGCAACCGACAAGACAAACTTGAGCCAACAAGCCATGTTGGCTCGAAACAACAAGACATCGCCCCAATTGCAGCAGCAGCAGCAGCAGCAACAGCAACAGCAACAGCAACAGCAACAACATAAGCAACGCCAAGTCAACCACCACAGGCAAGCCGCCCTCCAAGCGCACAGTCTAACCGCGCCAGGTAAGGCTAATTATCATAAAAGTAATGTTGCAACATCGGCCGATAACATGACAACAAGCAGCAGCGATCACACAATTGATGATCTGCATCATTTAGCCCACGGGTATGGGAACCATCGATTGGCTGGTAGCCGGTACAGCGGCGATGGAAGCGCATCAAGCACCTCACAGTCGGGTAGCAGATTCCTACTAGGTGTCTTGTTCACTCTAGCTGAACTCCTCCTCTTTGCAACAGTATTTCTATGGCTCTATTGGTCATACCAACACGACGATGGATTATCCTGGCAAAATGATAGAAAACAGCAATTCAATACTCATGCCGCATTGATGCTTTTAGGATTCATCTTTCTAAATGGCCAGGCAATGCTAATATACAGATCCTTTCAATGTTGCAGCAAAATTTATACAAAAATCCTTCACACAATACTCTTCGTTCTGGCCACATCGGCCATCAGTTTGGGTCTCATATTAGGCTACACTGCTCAAGAAAACGTTGGCTCCACAAACAAGCCCATTATGCACTTTTACTCCTTACATGCGTGGATTGGGCTCTCGACAGTTGGCCTCTTCGTGCTCCAATTCGTGTTTGGCTTCGTATCGTTCCTCATCTTGCTCTGCTGCGATAGCGCAACTTCCAAGTTCCGGGCAGCCTTGTTACCGATTCATAAAACCTTTGGCTTAATCATATTTAGCTTAGCCATCTCGACATGCTTAACTGGGCTCTTACAAACTGCGAGGTCTAGATTGAGGTAAGTTCTTTGAATCAATTAACTCTACTCACTCCATCTATCTTCAACAGCTGATACTAATTTAAATAATCGAATTCTTCTCTCAGCTCGAAGTTGAACAAGACTGATTATCATGAGCTGGCCGAAGCAGGTATCGTTGTCAATCTGATCGGAGTTTGTCTCATATGTTTAGCCATCTTGATGCCATACATAATAAGGAATCTAGACATCAAGCGCCCATTCAGATCCGAGCTCGATCGGCATCTTAAATTGTCGCAACTTGAGATGAGGATCTAGGCAGCCTATTCGTGCGCTTGGAGCATCCAGATTGTGTTGTCATTAACTGCCCACTCTAGTTAAATGTATAAGTTAATTATGACTGTCTCTATCCACAAATTGAGAGCCCAAATAAAGACAAGCGATTAGTTCAGTTTTGAGACAACAGATGTCCTTCCACGAGGTTGAGTTTACTCTTCAACTATTCGACTGCACCTATCTTTCCTGTCTCTGGTTAAATTAGCGCGAACTTTAGGGCAATCCTGGACTTCTCCTTCTGCTATACGGATGAGCACCATATTGAACCGTTTGAACGCATATAATCTCTGTAGCAGGTGCTCAAACGCAAGTAAATGATCATCTCACCTCTTTCGGCTTATGAGTACCATCCATTATACCCATAGGATAGAAGTGCCTAGGTTCGGCACAATCATTCAAATGCAACAAACTGGAGTTTAATACAATTTTCCAAGTATGAGACTACTCGTTCGCCTCAGAGTTCACCCTCTTTTAGGGGCGTACGATAGTTTAGAACTTAAGTCACCATCTTGCATCGAATTTGATATGAATTTGATTGGCCTCATGGGGTAGAGCTAGTGCCTAGGTAAAGTTTTAAACTTGATCATAGATCATCCCCTGGACAGAAAGACTACACAACAAAGTTTGGACGCCCACATTGCGATGAGTCACGTTTCGCTTGGAAAATCCTCAGAGGGCTCCTATAATCTGAATCCAGTTTGCGTTCCGGATCCGCGTCGCGCGAATTTGTCTCGCTACCTTACGAACGAAATCTTTTTCGAGTCTTATATAGAAACTGCACGCATTCCAGTCCACTACTACAGAGGATTGGGCGATGAAACACAGCGATCTGGATCGTTTTCGGAGAAGGGCAAAGTAGAATAGCTTTCAAAGAATGCGATACCGATTTGAACTAGAGCTACAGTTTTCATGGAGGCGAAATGTTAAATTTTGTGTAGCAAGTGTAGGCAGCGAGCCTCTTTGGGCCACTTTTGACTTCTGAGTTGAAATCCGATACTCTACACGGTTGTGAGGTGATGAATGGTCAGATGGAGGAGGCGATGCGGTGACTGCTTGATGGCGACGTTCGCTGCTGGGATAATAAACACTGGAGTTCAACATGCATTCGAGTATAATGGAATTCTCCACAAATTTGAATAGGCTTAGAAGGGAACATACCTCAGGGTTGATTGTCCATATTTGATTCTTGATGTCTGGTTCGTTTCGCTACCAGAGGTGAGTGGGGTGTTGGCCTCCGTCAGGCTCATGCAGGAGCAAAGGCCGCAAATATCGCCAGACTGTGCGGCGCCAACCAAAATTAATGAAGCCCCAGGTCACCTTGAGGGGGGCAGTTAAAATTAGGTCGATCAATGTCAGGTTGGATTCTGAATAATTGGCCCTCAAAGTTGAAGATGGCTTGAGCGCAGAACAATGGGCAGAGATGGGGCCTATTGTTGAATTATATGGTAGCGCGGCGTTGAACGCCGAGTTGGCGGGTGTTTTGCGCGCGCCTCATAGAGCGGAGGCCCAAAGGCGAAAAGTCTCAACCTTTTTGTTTCTGATCCTAAAGTTGATCTGTCCGTGCGAACTATCATTATTATTATCTTTATAAATTGTTTCACCCAAAACCGATTAAAGCCAGGTATTGGGATAGCCAGATTGGATATTGGGGACGGATATGCTGAATTCGTGTCTAGCCGGCCAAACGGCTATTTCTAATACGTAAGCCAGATTAGTGTCAACACAATTCGCCGGAGGGGATTTTAGATAATGCTAGGGTAGGTTTATATCTTAATGAAATCAATTGAGATATCGGTCTCTGTTTTGGTCAATCCCAAGATTAGACAAACAATTCTGAAATCCCCAATATTAGGCGAACCAAATTCAGATCAATGGAGAAGAATTTCTCTCAAATTCACTCGGTGACAATCATTATGCCTCCCAAACTTGAACGTCGTTGGCCAGTTTAAAAGTCGAACTAAAAGATGAAATATTGCCCACCAGCTTATGTTGTTAATAACACTGAGCTGCTCAAGCTGGCGACAAGCATCAAACGTTCAAGTCGATAGGAAATGGGCGCCAATTTGCCGGAGTTTAGCTCACAAACCCATGCTAGTTTCACGAGTTGTGCCTGCAAGCCGGTGGCCATTTGGGGGGAGGTCGAATAATTGTGCTTTTATTCGAAATCGATTATCATTACCATCTGAAGTGAGAATTGTGGAATCGCCTCCGAGTTGGCTCATGTTGCAGCCAATGAGAGGCAATCAGAGAGGTTTGGGCTAGAGCAGTAGGTTGGTAGCAGCCGGTGCTTTCCGGTTTGAAAAGTGAGGCTAGAAATAAAGAGTGAAGTTCACTTGGCCATCGGATTTATTCATTGAACAAGTTTTGCGGATCAGCAAAGTATGGCTCTGCTGTAGGTCCGAAATTTAAAATTGAGGAGGCTGTTTCATAGTCGGAGCGATAGCCTTACTCACTGACCTGCTGACTCTCAAAAAGCCCCAATTTTCCTTGATACTGGCACCATATGTCGCCGCGGCTGCTGTTGCCCGCTAGAAGTACACCATCTATCGGAGAGTTTGGGCAGATTTGGTTTGATAATGTTGTTTGCTCGTTTGGTTCGCGATGGATATAAACGCATCCTAAATCGAGTGGCTGGAGGCAGGCGAGAGAGGGAGCGCGCAACTTAATGGCCGGAAATCTGTGGGTAGGAAGTATGCAGGGTATTTTTATCACTCAACAAGGTAGAGACAATTATTTTCGACCGTGATCGCGCTCGATTCGGTGACTTATTGGCTCCTGGAACATAAATTTATATATTGACCACCACTCAATAGTAATCAATCATTTGAGATGATCCTCCCTCCCTCCCTCTGGGGCCGAAAGTTCTCAGCTATTTTCCAGAATCCAGTAGTTTGAATGACGATTTTTAGTTTCCTTAACGGCAGGGCGAAAAGAGACTAGCAGCGACAAACAAAACCAGGGCTGAGAAAAGTCTGCAACCATCGGAGTGACAATTGGTTTGTTTGCCAAGAGCAAACTTCAACTCGGCGCCTCTTATTCTGTCAACGGTGGACGCCGATGATTCCTTACCTATCTTGACTATAAAACGAACCCTAAGCTTTGGAGGAAATCGCCTTCTACCCGATTGATCAGTAACAAACTCTAGTGCAAACAAAGCCAGTTTGATAGAAATTCAGATTCAGCTTACGGTGGCGCATGTTTGTCGAATGGTTGCCTGCGGCTTGTTGACCAGCCGCCAAGGTGGCAGCTGACTTTGAGAGTCAAGACGCCAGAAGTAGGGATCTTAATCGGAACTGTCCTCGTTTGGTTTAAGCTTGCATCCGTTTTGTCGAAGTGAGTTCACCATTCGGCAGTGAGCATATACATACATATATATATGGGATTTTTATCGCCAGTTCGAGAAACGAACGAAAAGCTGAGCCCGACGTGAGCCAATGGTCGATGCGCAATCTAGCTCCACAGTTCAGCTTGAAATGAGAGCGAGAAGATACCACAATGCCACTCTTTTCTCCATCGTTACGAACCTTGAGATAGAATTCCTTTCTGCTATGGGGCCAAAAAGTCTACCTACTCGAGCGAGGTGTCACCGCTCATTAGGTTGAATTTATAAGCATCAACAATGATAACAATAAAATCAATCGACGCCGGCATCAAATTGAACTCATTGTTAGAAATCATTCAATGGTTAAATGGGCAAACAATCATCAAAATGTTGAAATTTTTTATTATTCCACCCAAAGGTTAGCTTGTTGGATCGCGAGAAGCCTTGGACGGTCCATATTTGGATCGAATAAACTATTTGCTTGTCACCTTTTTGCCCAATTGGCGCCTCACCGGCGAACGCGGCCAAGGGGCCGCCGTGCGAAATTGATACTCCTTCTTGAGAGTTTCTTGACTGCGTCCAGTCTCTATGATTTTGCCGCCGCTGTCGCCAATAAGTCAGCCGCTCGGTCTGGTCCGCTTAGGCTAAAGGAGGTTGGACGTTCCGGCTTGAAGGGCAGATTCGAGTTGAGCCCACGGCCGAAATCCGTGCTCTCGTCGTCGTCCCTTTGGATCGATATCGATTGTGGCCCAAATTGAACGGTGGCAGCCGGCTGCTGACAAAAATAACATTGGCCAATAAAATAATGAGCACAGCGGGTCGGATAGTAGTGGTTATTTGCCAGGCAAAAGGCCATCGGCTCACCTCTCTGCCTCTGAGCGAGGATCGGGCAATGGTGCTTCAATTGCCGGCGCCACCGCGGCTGCCGCCATATTCTTTACTCTCTATTCCCTGACAAACGCTTGCTTGCAAATGTAGCGATCGAAACTGGAATCCACAACCGCAACCACTCCAATATCAAATCCAACCCAGCTTCTCCTGTGCTGGCCTAAGCGGACGCCTTTCGAGAAGCCAAGATCCGAGCAGAGGCCCAGGTATGGTTTTGTGCTCTGCGTTGAGCTCAGCAGATTAGCTTTTATTGGAGCGAATTGCGGCACACTCTGATTGAAGATGAAATAGTTTATTTCGCCAAACTTGTGAACCTAGAACGCCTGCCCTTGTGAGGAACGCTTGAGGTGCTGGCGGCGGCGGCAGCAGCACTAGTTTTAGTGCTATGGGCGAGGGCCTATGAGCCGATGAGCTCATGGTAAAGAAGCCAAAAGCAGGCTCACTAAAGCCAATCCAAATCAATACGAGTCGCCAGTCGAAGGCAAACAAGAACAAATTAGACTTTTAGAGGGTGTGTGTGACAAGATTGAAGGTAGACTTGGTGGCGCTTGCGTAAGCATTAATCAATTACATTATATGGATCGATTGGTCGCCTACCGTCTGAGGCAATCAAATTTATATATCGCGCAATCGAGATTGCTGTATATATTTTAGCGTCGTGTCGTCTTCAACAGACCATCTTGAGTGATTTGAAGCGAAACATGATGGTTAGCAATTGCAATTGCTAACCAATCATGTTGTTTAACAATCTAGAATTAAGCTTACATGACGATAAAGAGGAATTGCCGCCCGAAACCAACATCTAACAGGTTAATTTCATTATACAAGAACAAACTCGGCCTTAATCTGCACGCTTTCGGATCGGCGAAAGCGCTCTGGTTGCATTCCTCTCGAATCATAAAAATTGGACCTATTTCAGATCCAATCCTATGTGATTGAATTCATTTTGATTGTGATTCTTTTTGGGCTAACCCATCAAGCCTAATCTCGAGAGCTTAAATCTCAAAATTGACCGAGCAGCTTCGGGAGCAGGCCGAATGTTGGGAGAGATTTTTACCTGTCTCAATATTATATGATCATTTTACATATCAGTCGGCTCGCGCAGCTGTCCAATCCGATACCATCAGCGCGGATTACCCATCATATAGAAACGATGATTTTATTGCTGCTGCAGTTTGCCAACCCGTGAGTGCTAAGATGGAAGATTCGCTCATATAATCGAACCAATTTATCTAGTGTATCCTCGAAACTCACTTGGTGATTTAGCGGCAGCTTGATTTGCAATGAGTATGTCAGACAACTTTCGTGGATGAATCATCTGGAAATGAATCATCTGGCTTGACGAGTACAGGAGCTCTTCCCTTTCATGAAACTATTACATTGGGCAATCTATCGTAAACCGCCCAACTCAAGCTGGTGCCAATTTGTAGAGGTGCAGAAAGATTCCTCTTCCCCTCATCCTATGTAAGTGCGTATTGCCACAGTTTGGACACGAGATTGATTAAATTGAAACAAGTGCGCAATATAATATAATACAATAAATGGACCCACCATGAATTTGAAGCCAACGTTGAAACTTTCAAACGTTCATCAAGTAAAGAAGAATGGAGCCCAGACGGCAAAACTTCTACCCTCGCGTCTCTATCCCTGAGGCTTCTCCCGAGTGTTCTGGCAATCTATCGTGGGCTCAACTCTGTTCCCTACTCTGCCATAATGTCTACAAACGGCCACACTCTTTCCCGCCTTTTCTTCGCTCTTCCACTTTTTCGTTCGTTTTAAACTCCATAGTTGGATCTTTTCAAACTATGAACATCGAGCGCCGCTCAATGAAGTTGAAACCCCAAGGCTCATAATATTACATTGACTTCAAGAGCCTCCTCGAAGGATCCTTCCATAGCAGTAGCGAGCAGCAAGTCGAATGATATTAATTTAATAATGGTTCGACTCTCCACTTGTCCTTTTAACATTGCACACGGCGATTGCATTGAACAAAGGGGAGTGTTGATGGATGATGCTAAACTGAAACTGGAACAAATCCCTTACTTTTAGCCACCTTCAAACGATTTGCTATCTTTGTATCGAATCAAGCTGGCCTGTGGCTGTGCATGAGCGTTGATTAGAACAAATGCGATAACGATACAATCGGTTGCATGGGTTGAACAATCTCACTTTGCCCTCCCACTTCAGAGGGCCGTCCTCACTGTATCACTGCACAAACTGGATTGATAACCAAATTGGATTCTATCCGTAGAGTTTCCAGTTGGCTGTATTTACTCAGCCTCATACGATTGAGCGAATCATTGCTGGAGGGATAATATAAACACCCCTCACCATGATCATTCACTTTTGCCTCCTCTTGGATCATTACGTTTGGTTCTGCTATGGAAACTTTCGAGAAAGGCCTCGCCAGGTCTGGTGAAGAGGCTGCGCACATGTTTATGCAACTAGATGTGGGCTACGAATTTCCACCACCGACCCTCGCTGAGTTCGGCCTCGAGAGACCTCTCAGGTTTGCGCAGGCGTTTGCTATATTATCCTATATTGCGACGCAAGTCATCTCTTTAGCAACTAATAATCACGCGCGACACTCTTGCTTGGCCACACATCTGATGGAGCGTGCCAGCAGATACGTTTAGATTACGTTTCTAGTTTGGGTTACAATTGGTGTAGGTATGTTATCGTATGTTCGAGCTGTACAGAGAAACCTACCATTTGGTTTGGAGCGACACCTTGGATATGGTCAGTGACAAATTGATACCACATGCGCATGAAAGCAGGCTCATTGCCCGCCGTCTTTGGGGAGGTAACCAATGCTACACTCAAAGAGCACGTTCTTGAATGCCCAATGATCGCTCTATCCAAGTTGCTGGCTCTACTTGATGTCTATGATGACCATCATGATGATTCTACGAAAACATCAAGGCACACGTGCTACCGACGGCCTCCTCCTCCTCAGCTGGACCCTCCGCCTTGGAAACTTTACTTTCTGATTCTAGAGTGAACCAGGGGGTCCAAATTGTTTCTATTTGGCTGACTCATCAATCTAGGGCGATGTTGCCAAGCACTCAAACCTTGCAGTGGAAGGAACAAATATTTGCTGGGCCTAGTTTGTTGCAAGGGCAGTAATAGCGACTAAAGTTTATATATCGTTAACAATGATATTCATATTCGCGCCAAATTGACTTTTAGTGTTACGAGCATGGTTATTTGCGACCGAAATCTAGGTTGAGCTCGCGGTGACTCCATGTCTTGCAACAGTAAACTCATTCCGTTGGAATCGGATCGGGAGCATTCAGAGCCATTCCAATCAATTGGAGAGTGGAGAAGCATCGAGACTCTCAAGACGGGAATAATGAAGTTAAACGATGATGCAATAACAATGAAAATCATCTGTCGCAAAGAGTCTCTACAATCTGCCTCTTCTATATAAATCCAAAGTAAACAATTTAATTTTCCTTCATTCGATGTGCATCAAATTATGGTGCGCACCGAAAGTTTGCCGTTCGCTCTCTCTATGGATAATCCCGACTAACGCATACTCCCATTGAGCCCCTCTCGCTCTTTGGAGAATTGATGCAGTGAATTCATTAAGCGAGTGTCTCATTAACCAAAGGCCTCAATCTGGCACAGCTCGGCTACCTTTGTTTAATTCAATTTACAAACTAAACTCGGCGCTGAACACAGCAATCAGGCCAACAAATTAAATCAAAGCTGGGCCAACATTGTTGACCCGTTCCGGCGACAAAGTCAGCTTGCAGCAGCTTGAAAGCGAAGGCAATAATGACGATCAAGTATTCCGTTTGGTGGCTAACCAGGGGGCCTAACTTTTGCTTTGTGAGAGCATGGATACAACCCTCGCCCAATTGGTTGCACTGGGCCAAGTTGATTCAGAAGCGCGAGGATGGTGCGATTATTTGGCGCGTCAGCTTGCATCTAACTTAGTCATCGTAATGGTAGCGGCGGCGGCGGCGGCGGCGGCGTCGATGGTGATAGCGTCACACTATCACCACCCCTGCCCTAATTCCATCTGGTCCTCTCATTTAACAACACGCTGCCAGACTCTCGGTGGCCCCGCAATGATGTAATATATTGAATTGGATTGTATCATATCATATCAAATCATACCGTATCTGTCTCAAAAACAGCGCGCTCGTTCTGGTAACAGGAGCACACCTTTAGGTCGAGCGACACAGTAGCGCGTTGATATATTAAGTTTCGGCTGGTGGAAGAAAAAATATTTTTCCCCCATCAGCCGGAGTTAAACGTTGGCCTGGCGTATGCAAATAGATTGCCTTGAGCACCTGCTGTCATAATCCGATTATCGTTATTATTCCCGAAACTCTCAACTCAAGCCGGCATACGAGCACCAGTGTGAGGGAGAATTGGGTGCTGCTCCCTTTTTCCCTCTCGCTTCCGGCTCAAGCCGTTACTAAATATCCTTGGCTTTGAAAGCCTAGGTTAAGCCAGCTGATGCCGATGATCGATCAATTACGAACGAGCCTGGTTGCAATGATGATGATGATGATGACGACGACGACGACGACGCCGACAATTCGAAAGCGCCGAGAGTCGATGGGTCACTGCCATTAGATTCAATTAGAACGATTAAAAGCGAATCATTATGGTCTTGTAAGGGCCGAGCATTGGAGAGAAGTGGGTGGGCAAGATTGAGTGGGTCAAGTTTTGGAACATTGAATGCGGATGGGTCCTCGCATCTCTTCTATTAGTGAATTTTATAAGAGAATATTAAATGAATAACGAGCAGATAATGGAAATCAAAATAACGCACAGCTACATTTGTAGCCATTAAAAGCTAGCTCGCAAACAGTGCGTTGGGAGCAAGCCAAGCGATGGCTATTGAACCCTTTTAGCAAGTTGGTATGCCTCTTAGTTAGGCAAAGACGAGTGGTCGGGGTCGAAAGTTAAGTGGAATCCACTTAACATTTGCCATCGCGATAAGAACAGAATGCCATCACATATCCTCCTACATAGTCTTGCAAACCGAAACGCTTTCGCCACGGGGCCCAACCTTCAGTCGGCTCGAGCGATTCAGCAAAGCATGACCATGGATATGGCTACAATCGGAAGCCAATGCACGCTGTTGGTTGTATTCATGTAATTTTCATGCGATGAAGAATCAAGTTAGAGCCTCATTTCCACTTGATCAACTTTTATAATTTCGTCCACTTTACTAAGCAGGCGCAAAAACAAGATGACAAGCGAGAGGAGGGGAGCTTTTGAGTGAACTTATAAGCTACAGCGAGCGGGATCAAGAAGGAGCGTAGGGGTTAGTTTCATTAGAGGCTCTATATGCAATGTGGATGTTTATTCAAATAACACACTTTGTTGAATTAATATATATAGATGCGCTCATTGTAATTAAATTATATGTACTTCCGGTGGCTCCATTGGCCCAAAGTTCAGTGCTTTTGTTGTTGTTTTAAGCTTAGAGTGCCGGATCCAGAGCAACAGCAGTGCAAGCGACAGAAGTGACAGAAAGCAAATGAATGAGAAAACTAACGTCCGGTTTCAAACTGGAGCCTTCGGTGAATAGAGAGCGCAAACTGGGGCATCACTTTTTAACGCTCCTCGTAGTTTGACTACCGAGCAACCGTTTTGTTAGCGCCTTTGGAAACCGAGAGGGAAGCTCTGCTCCAGATCCATGGCTTGCATCCCCCTCTCACTCTATATGCATACGGGTGTATGTGCATCATTTGTAGGCTGGCTATTTAGCCTGGCCCACTCGAGGGTTCTCGGATCCTGCGCTTACTCGAGTCGATTCTTGAAGGGCCAAAATTGAAATATAAACGAGGAGGAACGTTGAACAAATTTAAATTTCAAGAAGTTGCCGGCTCTCTGGTCGAATGGTGACGCTTCCATCACCATTTAGCCAAATTGAGAAGTACATCTCGGGGAGCGCGTGGAGATTGAGCTACTTTGCTCGCTCTAGATGGCCAAATTGGGGCCGGCGAGGGCAGAAGTGCTTAATTTGGCGTAAAATTCGTTTGACTCTCAAATCAAGATCAACCTATCGGCTTTAATGGCAGCATAAAGTTCTCCCCACCTCTCAGCCGTCGAGGTTGTTTCGCTAGCGTTGGCTCGTTTGTGAGGTTGGTTGAAGTGATAAAAAACAACCAGCGGTTGTTTTCGAGGCCCAAGAGCCGAGCATTACAAAAATCATCATGTCAATCTAAAGATCATGAAGCGAAAAGTTTCTTCCTCCCTTCAGATATCGAATCAATCCTGCCTCTAGGCTTGAAGTCAACTAGCGGCCAAACAACATGTAGACAATCCAGCTCCTCTTTACCTCTACAAATCCAACGCATTTCAATTTATTTCAGTCCAATTCATCGATTGCTCTCGAGGTTCAATTGTTGTTGTTTGGTCGCATGAGGAACAGCCGGTAGCCTAGCACCATAATCATCCATAATTGATCACTATCATTGGCTACTTTGCTCTTATTTGGGCTTGGAAGCGCGAAGCGTAATTGAGATTTTGTGTCGGATATAAAAATCAAGAGCGAAAAATTTGTCCACTCAAACTGTCAGTGTTGGGAGGATATCGTTTCGAATGATGGTAGCCGGAGAGGATATCATGAGGGCAGCTCAATGATTGGCTTGTATTCATTTGTCATGCAAATTAGTCAACAGTATGAGACATTGACTAGCCATGCCTGAGGCTCCATTGTGCCGGCTCCAATGAAGCCAAATTTATTTATGCTAATGCTTGGCTCCCTCGTGCCGCCTCTAAACGGACACTCACTTGAAATTACGCGCGCTCCTCTTGCCCGTTGGCCCCCATGCGCTTTCAGCAATGCGCGCGTTTGAACTGAACGTTTGACTCTCTCGAGCGCCTCAATCAATGAGCGCATGCGCCGGCGAACATCCTATATTGTGTCGATTTCTACATGCTTGCACAGCCTAATTTCAATTTCACACAATTGCGGACCCCGCGTTTAGTCCAACCTTCGAGCAGGGTTTGCTCGAATTGCTAACTCAATTGAGCTTTGACTCGGATAGTAAGAACCTGAGCGTCACCGAGTAAAGTTGGCCTCACTCGTCGAACAGCGGCACGAATTAGATATACCAAACATAAGCTGGCCGGCAAAAGTAGAAAATAATATGGAACTCCCAGCTGGCTCCTCAGCTGCAACGTCGGCGGCTGCCGCCAAGAACAATCCCTTCAGCATTGACTACATTCTTTGGTCATCATTTTACGCGCAACAACAAAAGTATCAGCAACAGAGGTACCAGCAACACTCGCCCCACGAACCTCTCTCGCCCCAAGACCATCACCAGCAGCAGCAGCAGCAACAACAACAACAGCAGCAGCAACTTGTAGCTCCAACTAGGGTAATTCAAGCGCAGATGGCTCCCCACTCGGCCTCTCTAAGCAATGCCCTTGACCAGCTTAATGTGCAGTTAAATCACCACCACCACCATCATCACCTTCAACATCAGCAATTATCGCCCGCAAACATTCAGAGTACGAACAATAATCATACCAACCACCACCAGCACCAGCTTAGCGCAACAGTAGCGAAACAGCAAGACTCTAGTGGACGATCGCAGGTTAGTTTGAACAACCAAAACGGCCCCGCAACCAGCAAGAGCAAGAAACACACCAGACCAACTTTCTCTGGCCACCAAATATACGTGCTGGAGAAGACGTTTGAGCAGGCCAAATACTTGGCCGGTCCAGAGCGAGCAAAATTAGCTTATCAATTAGCTATGTCAGAATCTCAAGTTAAGGTGAGTGTTAGCCTACAGAGTGATTAGGAGGAGGTCCTCGGATTTGCGCTCTAACCTCTTTGTCCCGTATCTCTTCAGGTTTGGTTCCAGAATAGGCGCACTAAATGGCGGAAGCGAAGCGCAGCTGAAATGGCTACAGCGAAAAAGCGTAATGCCGCACTAGGTGTCACTCCAGCCAGCGGCAATAGTAGTGCATCGGTATCACCCAGATTCACCCATTGTATCTAGATGTCTTAAAGCTAAAAATCGACCCTGCATTGAGACATGTCGAGGACTGACCGAGTCAGGTGCAATTCACTTATTAAAGCTAGCTCACAAGCAGGAGGATATTGCTAATACGTAACCCTAAATTCTCTCCAGATGGCTCAGAAATACTCATCGTGGCACACGTATGATGGCGTCTCATTAAAACACTTTTAGGTAGTAGTATCGTTGATTGAATCGAGTATTTAAGGGAGAGCGTAATTTCGTATCGAAATTGAGAATAAAATTTACGAAAGTGATAGAATTCAATCATGAGTCGATAGATGGCAGCCGGTGCTAGGCGAGAAATTCAACTAGATCTCTGCCTAGACGGGCTCTCTTCATCGAGCCAAACTCACAACGGAATCTAGATTCAGCAGTAAGGGTGTAGACAGTAGAAGGCGAGGAACAGGTTTGATTTGTTTGCCCGACCACTTATCTGGTCAGCTAGTTGAACACACTTCGAGAGGTTGTTAGGCAGTATTTTATTCACAAATCGCTGATGCTCAGGTTCAATTGTGTCCCTAGTCTACAGCACTTCCGAAAATGCCGCTCCCACATCAAGCTCGAGGCATTCATTGTTCCTGAGTAGTCGAGAGTTTGGATTGTTTTAGGTGCACGTTTAGTGGCTGATTCTTCGCTTCTACAACAAATTTCGCATATTTGTTCGGACGAAGTGGTCAAGTCATGATTTGTTTTGCTCTTATGCTTACGTTTGGATTGCATGTTGGATGGGAAGTATTTATAAGTGTGCGTGTTCATGTTTCTTCCTCCTTCCTTCCAAGTTCCTATGAGATCTTCAAAATTGTATTCGCGCTTGTGAGGCAAGTTAATAAAGGATCCTCGACGAAGAGAAATGATGGAATCAATAGCATCATGCGTTCTCTATATATTTGATATGGCATTTTTCACAAAATCTTTCAGCAAATCCGTGAGCTCCGACTGTGCGTCTAGCTTCTTCCTACTGGTTGTGGTGTCGCCACTACCACTGCCACCTCCTCCCTGCTTGCCTATTATATCTTTGAGAGCAAGATCCAGGAAGTAACGAAGGAACACTTTTGATAGTTCCACAAATAGGTGATTCCATTCGGCCTTCTTGAGAATCCTATTGAAGATGCGGCGCCTCTGTCTCGGCTCAACGTTCTTTTCCACCGTCGAGCTCTCAGCAGGCGAGTCATCTTGGCTTCCAGAATTGCTACCACTACCGATGCCAACGTTGCCCCCACCACCGCTTGCACCCTCACCATTGTTGCCATCCTCCTGATTACGAGCCGAGCTCTCAGCACCCCGCGCTTGGCCAGTCTGCTCGGCGCGATTATTGGATCTGGATGTTGTGACTTCGTGAGCGCCCCTCCCAACGTCGCCGGACAAACTTCTCGCCCCGTCGGTTCGTTGCGAGCCCTCTGGCCTGTCTTCGGTATCTATTTGAATGGCGTTTGTGGGCGACAACCCTAACTCGTAGAAGGGGGGCGCCATGAGTTGCTTGCTCAGGGTCGGCGTGGTTGGTCCAACCAATGACGATGCCTGATAATGGCCAAATTGGTTGAATTGGCGCAGAGAACCCACCGAACCATCTGCTTGGCCAAACATTTTACCGAGTGTCTGCGCCTCAAACTGTTCATTGTCCTGTCGGTTCTCTTGCCGCAAGCTTGGGTTGCCCGTCCAGTAGGATTGTTGGTTTTGCAATTGTTGCTGCTGCGCCTGTTCCAACATCACACTGTGTATCAGATTGGCAAGCGATACTGTTGGTGCCTGCGACTGTACCATACCTGTCGTGCTGTCTGCATTAATTCTGATTGGCAGCAGCTCGCGCTGTTCGGCCCCCTCTTGGCCCATCGAGTTGGCCAGGTGGGCCATCGAGCTGAACTGATGATGCAAGCGTTGCTGTGGCGGCCGCTGCATGTCCGTGCCCGGTGCGCTAGATTGACGACGTGGGTCAAAGAAAGGCTTGCTCTGTTGACCATCAGCGGCTAGGTTTGCGGTAGAGAGCTGGATTGTTGGCGAGACTAGAGTGAGCAGGGGCATCAGCAGGATTAGATGAGCTTTGTTTAATTTGTTGTATATTTTGACGCCTTCGACGAGTGGAGATTGTTGAGGGTCTCTAATTGATGCCGACCGTTTACATGTAATCTTCCCTCTATGGACATCGCGGAATTTGATTCCTTCTTGTTGGCTAAACATATGATCACTTCTATTTATTGGGCCGATCTTTAATCGTGAGCGAGATTCAGATATTGACTCCCTTAGTGCCACCATTGTTCAATTTGAAACTTATGTTGAACAGAAGCTCTCACTCGCACTTCTTCAGTCCAAATTTCACCTGCCTCTCGCTTATCCCACTGCCACCGTTGGACCACCTCACCAGGTTGCTCATTGTCCTTCGAACATGATAAAACTCAATCAATGGCCAGCTATCTAGCTCGCTCGCGTTGACTGAATGTGAATCCTCAGTTGGCTCAAAACAAGCTCGCTTGCGAGCCCAGTTCAGATGTATGCGAGTGGAGGGTTCACGAGGCGGAACTGGCTCGAATGCTTTGGATTTCAAAGGTGGACTTGCGTCTCACAAGCCAGCCAAGTCCATTGGCTCGCGGCGCTTCAGTCCGACTTGGAGGCACAAAGTCAGCCAGTCAGTCATGTCAGCCATTCATTCATTCATTCATTTATTCGTTCAGTCGGTCAGTCAGTCACTTACTAACTCATACATTCATCTACTCCTTCATACAACCGAAAACGGCCAGCCACTTGGTCGCTGCGCAGCGACGAACGGCAAAGCTAGCCGGCTTGTCTAGCGGCATCTGTTCGGTTGGGTTGATTTCTGCAGGCGAGCAAGCAGGTAACAGGTTGAGCACATGGAAGATCACAGTTGCGCCGCTGAGTCCTTTGAGGGATGCATAATTTCACCTGTTTGCTGTTCGCATGTCGTTGTTGGCTGCAGCGGTGCTAGCGGTGGCCATGCTTTGCCTTACCTTACCTTGCCTTGCCTTGCCTTGCCTTGCCTCCTCTTGCCTTACATTGCTAGGGGCAAGGAGGTGGCATCCAGGGCAGAGGGGAGCAAGTGGCCATTGCGGCAACGGCAACGTTTATTTTTAACCTCTGGGCCTTTTGGAGCGAGAGCACTGCCGGCTAGCCGACCGCTTGCGACTCAAATCTCGGCTTGACCGCCCAGCTGGCTCAAGCTCACCAAACTTCGAGTTGCCAAGCTGGGCCGCCGCTTTCAGACAAGAGCTCGGCAAGCCAATGGCGGCGGCGGCGGCGTCTCGAAGACAATTGAATTGGTCGCCCGCTGCAAGCCGCCGCAACTCTCCCTCGCCGCCTCCCTCCCGCCATAGCTCGCTTTGCCCCCTCTGTGGCTTGGTTTCTCCCCATCTTTCTCGCCACCTCCACCGGTGGCGCGCGAGGAGTGCAAACAGAGGGGTGGGGGGGCAGCGGCGCAGAAATCTTACACAACACCGGATTGACTTGTATACAATCCGCGGCCAAAATCTATTGGCCATCGCTCGCATTGAGTCGAGTTCAATTTTTCATGGTGCCGAACAAGCTCCAGCGAGGGGCTATCTATCTTTGGGGGCAAGTGGGCAGCCTTATTTCATTAGGGAAAGGTAGAGTTTGAGCGAGAGCAACGCTCGCTATATTTTGCCGAACACTGCCAGCATTGAGCGGGGCGGCCGAGCAGGTAGGCATTCTGCGCGATAGCCATATCCGTTAGATAAGCGCTCGAACCGCTTCTAAAACTGAGCCAACCCTCTTGCTCACGATCTCGAAGTCGGCGCGACTCCTCCAGACTTAATATGGAGTTTTGGCAGCGAGGACTCCAAGTCTGCAAAGGTGGCGGCCAAGGCGGCAACAGCAACGGCAATAATAATAATAATTCAAATGAATTGTGTCTTGAATTTCCCGCGAACATACTACAAACTAGCTGAGGCTAGGCGAACCCGGTTGGCTGGCCATTTTTTACGCTATTTCCCGCCAGCATGTGCCTGGACGATGAGTATTATGATCTTAGCGTAGAGCCCTGGAAGGCAGGTGAGATTTGCGCGGTTGAATTGGTTAGCCTCGCGTGCAGTAAAGCTCTCCGTTGGCGCGCAGATTGCGACTATTTTGCAGTTATTTGGCAGCGAGGGAGACGACTTCCGTTGGCGGCGTTACGAAGAATGGAGAGAGAGAGAGGGCTGAATACGAGGGGACAGATGTATTAATCTAAATCCGGCGGCCAAGACCAGTGTGGCAAAGTTTAGAGGGCCGAGAGGGTAGAGGGGGGGGGCAGGGGGGAGGCTAATGGATTGTGAGAGCGAAAGCGTCAAAATTGACGGCTCGCCAATCGAGTTCGCCGGCCCGAGCACAACAGGTAGCCGGGAGAAAGCGGCTAGTTCCTAGAGCCAATTTGGCGGCACCACAGCTGAACCTGACTCTAGCTAAGCGTCTGATTGGAGCTCATCAGTTGAATTAATCTACTTGTCAATTTGAACGGGCTACATTCTTGCTCGAGGCCTCGTAAGCTCGAAAATTTGATTTCCCTTTAGGCTCATCAGCAAGTTTCAGTTGTGCGAGAGAGCGAGCATCCTTCAACCCCATTAACGGAAGATAAGCCAGAGCTTGCAAAGCAACCCTAGTCAATGGGAGCACGCGAACTGGAATTATACTCTCAATGTCTGTTGCTACTCGCAGATTTTTGGCCCACATTCGAGCATCAGTTAGTGAGACGAACGTTGCCTAGAGCGGCCGAGCACAGTCCATGTGTAGGCTCTCTCGCCATTGGTTTTGCCACACCGACCTTGAGGCGTGCCCAAACATGGATACGGGTCCATGTTCTAGATCTTTTCCTCGAATAACCCATGGACCACTGGGTCGAGTAGTTGATGCAAATCTGTATTCAAACTTTCGCTTGACTCACCTAAGATAGTTACCGCGCTCGAATAAACTTCCAGCTAAGACAGGTTGCTTTTGATTTATGGCACTAAAATCTAGTCCACTTCCTATTCGACAAAAGTGTTAGCCTCCCGGAACAAAATATTCACCGTTGTATTCAAACATAAACCAGACGCTCGCGCACTGAGCAATAATTTATTTAAACATCTGTGGATCTGAGTCCAGTTTAAGTTGACAAGATGAATTCATTTAATCAAGTTGAGATGGCACAACAAATGATAGCAACGCCTCGCTCGAAGAAGGCGCACACATCCTCCTGTCCTTCTGGCTGCATCTCGACCGTAAACAAGAGATCATTTCGAGTTGGATCCAAATAAACAGGTAATGAAATGTAGTGAGAATCCTTGTTAGTTGCATCCTTTCGAACCCAACGCAGGCTTGCTCTGGGTATCTCCGTAGCCATTGAGGTTGTCAGGTAGAGTCTGTTGTCTTTAGTGGTTGCTCCCTCTAGTTGGAGGTTGAGGATGGTGAAGCTGCCCTCCTCGGTGGGCCTGTCGTTCTTCTCGTTCACTATGAACTCCAACTCGAGCTCCTCCAGCGACCAACTGTTAGTTTGGGCAACATACTGGCGAGTTGCAGTAATATAAGCCTCAGGGTTTAGAAGTTTACCGAGGCTGACAGAAATCTTTCGCAATGAGGTTGAGTGTTCGAGTACATGAGCAAGCTGCCTGAGTCGGTCACTAAAGTCGATCATCCAGCTACTGACTTTCATTTCTTTTGGCACTTTATAACGGATCCAATGCTCTGGAATTTGCTCCTTGACAAGTTTTTCGATCATCTCTCGGTAGTAATTTGTTTGCTTGACTCGCTTCTCCGGATCACAGATCTCTTGCAGCTCTCTCAAGTCGCGTCGCACTTCGTTCAATAGACGAGAGGCGCAACTAATTTCGCGCTCAAAGTACCTGAACAATGGATCTTTGATGTTTTCGACGGACCGTTTGAGAAGCTCGAGACGGGTAGGTAAGTACTTGAGCCACGTCTCAATGTCTGCTGCTAAAGTCTTCATGTAAGTAGGTCTGACATCGCCGCCGGATAGTTCACTGACCAAGGATGAGTCCGCGCTTGAATCGCCTGCTTTTTGACTGATAGTTACAAGTACCTCATCCTCATCCTCCAAAGCTTGTAGTCTTAGCAACTTGCGAATCATGTCTTGGCCTAAATTGAGCAGAATGACACGTTCAGCATTTGGAGGCAAACCTAACCAGGTTGGCGAGTGACTAGAGTGATCAAGCGACTCCACCCAAGACAGGAATTCATCGCGCCTAATTCCTTCGGGTATGAGGACGTTGTTTGAGGAACCGAGTCTACTCTCTACGAGAGCAAAATCGTTCTCGAAACTGTGACTCGTGAAGTATTTCCTAAGGAACGATTTGAGCAGGCGGTGATCGAAGACGTTGTCCACTTTTCCTCCATAAATGCATTCGCCAAACAAGGTTTGGATAGCTCTCCACGGAATTTTGTCGGGCGAAATATTGGATCTACCTTGAGCTACAGAGTCTAACCAAGTGTCCAGCGTACTGATTGCAACCTTTAGATCACTTTCGTTGAATTCGTATAACTTTGACCAACCAAGCGGCTTATACCTGAGTCGTTCTTGAACAATGGCGTGGAACCATGCAAGCAGAAAATAGAGCTTAGATCGTTCGCTCGGCGCTCTCATCATTTGAGCGGCCGGTATTGAATTAAAGGTGCGCAACAAGTTGGCCTTTATACCCGGGGGTGGCTCATAAACAAAGATGCGACCAGCTCTCAAAAGGTTAACGGGAATCTTGGGGTGTATCTCTAAGGTCAGGAAGAGTCTAAAATTATGATTTGGCTCCAGGGAATAGAGTTTCTTCTCTAACTGAATCAGCCATTGCGGGGCGAGGTGGACGTTCTTGAGCATGACCCACTTGCCACTCTTTGCAGCTCCATTGATTGCTATTTCAGCTTGATTGAAACCTTCAGCTGAACCGATCGCGATCGATGTTATTGGCTTATGAAGCTCTGCGGCTAGATCATCCACCCTACCGCTGGCGTCATAACCGGGCGCAGAGCAGAGCAATACTGGCGTGGACGCTTTGATTTCTTTTTCAACAATTGTTCCCAGTTGCACATCAGTTTCGGCCATATCAACAAACTTAGAGCCCAAAACAGAGCGAACAAATCTATCCATCATTGCGGGTATTCGATCAGGTCTCAAAGCTTGAATGATCAGCAGCTGACGAATAGCGATGCCAATGGACGATGATGGTGATGTTTCGTCCCATAAACAGGGGACCTTTTGCTCTGGTCTTGGGGCATCGAGCCATTCTTTGATGGCAACCTCGTTGGCGAGAATCAGCTTAGCGATTGATTTAAACTCGCTCAGACTGGAGTGTGCCAATGAGTCGATACCCTCGTTTTGCTTGTTTGAAAGCCAGGGTATGGCTTCAGAAGCGGGCTCTTTGCTGTTTGAGGACATGGTAGATGAGGCGATATCATTGGCCAACTTGGGATCTGCTCTCCGGTTCCGTAAATAGTATTCGAACGCTTTCTCGTAATTTTGATCTGATATTAAAACCTTTAGATGGATTCGGCATAATAATGTAGCGAAAACAATCCAATCGTTGTGCAGCATGCCTCGTGTTATGCGCCGATACACATTCTCAAACAAGTTTTCGGTTATGACAGTGAGACGTTTAGCCTTATCCGTTAGTCCCTCGAGGTTTTCGTTCTTATTTAATACATCGTCAAGTATTCCAAAGAAAAAGTCCAGAGAATACTGATAGAGAGAATGCACTTGGTTCAGTCGATCCATGGTGAAGAATATTGAGCTACAAGCTGTAGAAAATGGGTTGTACTTTTGTGAAACCGTATTCACTTCCTCAATTACTCTATCAGTGTCGGCTACCTTGCGCGATATGTCATCGGCTTCAAGTTTTAGGCGCTCGAGAGTCGAAATCACTGAATCGTCGTCGAGAATTCTGCCTTTCGAGTCGTTTAAGGCTTGTAAGAGAGACTTTTCGAGCAATCTAAGTCGCACCTGGTACTCTCCTTGTAACTTGAGTTGATTGGATCGTTTTTCGTCGATGTCTGGTCGCTCTGCTTTTAATACGCGGTGAAGACACTGACTTTGCAAGCTGCTCTTTGTGATGGTAAAGTTGACGAAGGTGACACGCGAACAGACGTCCGGTGGGAATTCTATAGTCGGATCTCGTGTCGACAGAAATATGCAGAAACTAGGCGACAGGTCGATATCTTGGTCACCGAGCGATATAAGAACACGTCCGGCAGTTTTTCGAACTTCGCGATTTAGGACCGGATTGAGGATTGGATCGTAATTTTCAACATCTTGTACCAATAAGGGATTGCCGAAACGTAATGCTGATTCTAGATTCTTCCTGAAGGCATCGTCTAAAAAGCTTGTCCTCGTGATCTTACGATCTTTGAATTCGTTTAGTAGGAACTTGGTCGCTTGACCACTTGGATCTATGATCAGTGGATATCTGTTGAATCTTCGCATCATGATAGCGTTTTCAGTACAAAGATCGTCGCTCGGTAGAGCGTTAGCTTGCCAGTTCAAACGCTCGTCTGGAGATGATAAATATTCAGTGAGGGCAAGATCGGGTCTGAATCTGATCAATGACTGGCGTAGGTGGGCTCGCCACAGATCGAAGAGTGTCGTTCGACTTTGCTGGTCAAAGAAACCTGCATAGGCCAAGAAAGCTGATGAAAGCATGACGTCGCCCGCGATATTTTCCATCTGAGATTTGAATTCATGGCTTGCGGTGTCCCACCTGATTCGCTCAGAACTCAGACTAGTGAGAAGCGCCATGCTCCGATTTACTTTTGATTCAACAGATTTCAAGCTCTCTTCTATCAGCTTAGCCTCGTATTTTAAGCTTCCGTATTCCTCCTCGTATGACTGTATCGTATTCTTCAGTCTCTCGAGGATGGCCTCATTCTCTTCTGCTTTCTTTTTGTTGATTGAGGCTTCTGCCTCTAGACTCCTGAGTTCGTTTCTTAAAGGCTCGATTTGTCTGACCATATCAGCATAATTCAATTGAGCGCATGCCCATTTTACAAGGGGACCGCAGGCAGAGGATGCCCTGTTGATCTTTTCGTAAGTGTAGTCTGGGTTTTTTAGGTACTTTTCACGCATCTGTCGCCGTATATTATCAGACAAGTTTTCGCTGTTAAAGTTCACAATAGTTGAGATGAAATTTTCACCGACGATCATAGATCGAACCGACTTCCAGTCGTTGCTTGGCTCACCGAGAAGGAGGCATATGGATTCCATGGCCAATTTAACAGGTGCAGGGGGGTTGGTCATGGACCTTACCTCAATGAGGTTCTGTTTCTTTATGGACTGAACGGCCTGCTGAGCTTCTTTGACTGCGGGTTCGACCTTACTGAGGTCTTCCATAACTGCAGTTCGTTTTTCAGTTATAATAGTCTCTTGAGTACGCAGAGCTTGCTGCAACTCCTCTGATTCTTTAGTCCGCTGCCGAGCTTCCTCACGATTCTGGATGATGTTCTCCATTTTAGCTTGGGCCTCCCTATTTTTGGCCTCTAGTTCAGCGCTCTTGATCTTCAGCGAGGACTGCATCTCTTCGACCTGTTCGACCGTTTCATTGATTCGATTTAGACCAACTGTCAAATGGCGTTGTTCCTCTTGCAACTCAGAACATTTCTCATGGAAGAGCTTGACATACTGGTTGATAAAGTCGAGATAATGTCTCGGAGTGATGTAGGTAACTCGTTGGTTGCGTTTTCGCATCCTTTCATACATCTTATGCAGAGTCTGATGGACGTACACAAACGCATTGTTGATTGCATCGCGATGGGTTGGAAATTCCGGTAAGTTTGTGAATGTGTACGGGAACTTTTCTGGGGGCGTATACTCGCGGTCTATGTCGAGTCTCGATGTAAACTGTTTTCCAACTTGGTATAAGGCTTCATCTGACCAGTCACCAAACCAGTTTACGACACACCGGTTGAAAAGGGCAGGTGATGTAGAAGCACGATCTTTGAGGCCCTCCGTGGATGGATTCATAGTGAACACAACATGCAGGTTTTTCATGACTTGTTGCGTGAACCAGCGGTAAAGTTCTTCGGGTTCCTTAATAACTTGACCCTCACGATGAGATCCCTCTCTACACTGAGTCATTAGAGCGCTGAGCTCGTCTCCTTCGAAAAGTCCGGGAACCTCCCCGTTAGCCAATAATGTATTCATGCGCTCCAAGAAGCTCGAGTCCATTACATTCGACTCATCTAAGATGAAACAAATTTTCTCATTGCGGCATCCGGCTCGACGCAACACTTGCCTTAGGTCCTCATCGAAGTTATTTGCGGTGTATCGATTGTGGACCTTGATTTGGAATATACTTAGACCGTTCATCCAGGCAACAAATTTAGATAACGTAGTTTTGCCAGCTCCCGACACACCGATTAATAAAAGGTGCCCTTGGGGCTGCCTAAATACCCTATCTATACGCAAGACATGGTCTAATACCTCGTTAAATAATACCAACTCGACGTCTAGTTCCTCCTCACAAAATTCCTTCAACCTTGCCTTAGTAAACTGGCGCAGATCTTCTCTGTCAATAGCAACGTAGTCTTTTTTCAACCAGTTCGAGTAGAGTATCGGCCTAGCCAGCGCTGCGTCAAAGTCTATGCCTTGAAAGTTTGCCTTTATAACATCATCGATATTGTCGTCTGTCCATTTGCGCTCAGACTCCTCAACTAACCTATCTTGGAACAATCGCAATGCCTCATGGGCAAGTAGCCTCACGAGTTCTTCTATTGTCAAAGTATCTAAAGGTCGGATAGCCTCGCAGATACCTCGCACCCATCTTGTTAGCTCACGAGGTGAGTAGATGTAATGGGGCTGCATATCTTGGGTGAATCTGCTCTGAGATCTTAGGTAGAACTTAACCATGGCACTCGTTAGCTGGTCCGCATGCGATCGTAAGGGAGGAACCATTCTCAGCATGGCTCGATTGAAGGTACTGTAGATCTGCATAAGTGATTTTTCACCTGGATAATCGACATATATTATGGGCACATGTCGCAGGAATCTCAACGATAAAGGTTTACGCCCTGGGTCAGTCGGAGGATTGCAGGCGCCAACAAACTGGATCCTTTCAGTTTTGACCCAAGTATGATCACTGGTGCGCCAGAAACCACGATGTTCCACTAGCTGTCTAAGGAAACTTATCACCCTTATTGTTTCATAAGCGTCCATTGCTGGAAGATTGATTTCATCACAGAAGAGGATGAGCCAGCCCCTCTCTTTAGGTTTGAGAACTACGCCGTTAGGCGTCCTCTCGTGAATACAATAGTGGTCGAAAGTTTTAAGGAGTAGCTCAGGTGTGGTTGCTGATGAGAAGTTCAAACCGACCACTTGCATGTTGGTCAATGATCTCAGTGAGCTGAATAATGTCATGGTCTTTCCTGAGCCTGGAGGTCCACATAGAATCAGCGGTTTATGTTCGGCAAGCAAATTGTTAAGCAGAGCTTCGTGGCGCACTGTATCTATAGTGGGAACAACAACATCCGGGGCTGCGACCCTATGTGTTTCGACCTCAATTTGAGGGACTCGGTTCTGCCACAAAGCCCACTTTCCGTTGCTGATAAGGACCTCATAGTCGATTAGCTGACTAGGAGGAACATCGATAGTATGTATGTTTTCTCTGATGAAATCGCTGAGAGCGTTTCGGGCTTGGAGCTTGGCATCACCGGTGAATGCCCACAGAACATCGAAAATGAGGCTATTGAGGATGTAATCTCGTAGATGATCACCCTTCATTGGGTTATCTGGGTGGCTATTATTGTAGAGAATGGCTGAGCGAACTGTGCTACTCAACATAGAGAAAAAGGTTTTCAACGCCCTGAATCTTGTACACTCCATGATGTGCTCTTGCCTCAGGGAAAACTCTAGAGCTCTACACACAAATTGGCCGTCTTCTAGCTGAGGCTCTAAAATTGTGGCAATATCCTGTTGGAAAAACAATGTTGCAGATGATTTTTCTGGCACCTGGGTTTCGCCGGATGAGATCATGAGTTTTCTTAGCTCTGCACCACTTTGATTCGAGTCAGTATCCTCAATCACTACGTTTCGGAGCTGCATCATGAAGTTGTCGACCATCATCCTAGTTGTAAGGATGTCTTCGCTGAACCAGATCATTCCACAACGCGAGACTGTAGCTAGAGTGGCAAATTTGAGATCTTGTACTTCGAAAATGATCCTAACACTTGGTGGAAGGCTCAGACGTTCGCCATTTGGTAATGTTAGGAGTTTGTTGTCATCGAGAACTGAGTTGAGATTTTCAACCCATTCAGGATCTACATCACCATCAAAGATTATCCAGTGGCGCTTATTGATCTCGCCCCGAACATTGTCGATGATTTTACGTAGTATGTGCGTGAATAGGCCGTCCGACCATTCTCGGGTGTTCTGGTCTAATGTGCCGTACAAAAAGTCTTTGCTTATAGCCTTTGGGTCAATGATATGAGAAACGCTCTCTATCTTGTCCAGCCTTTCCAAGGCTCTCAAGAGGACCTTACAAGCTGTTGACTTACCACACCCTGATGGGCCCACAAGCATCAGCCCATGGTTGAGCTTGCTGATTTGATATAGTTGTAAAACTTTCTCCACCCATGCCGAGCCATGCTCAGAGTCACTATCACCATACACAAGGCACATTTCTTTGCAGACAGCCTCAATTTGAACGTGCAAGTCAGACATCTTAGACTCCTCATATGTTATGGTGGGGAAGACGTCCGATAACAATGATGACAGCAAGGGTATGTCGTCAGCGACAAGTTTGGGTTTCATCGTTTCGCAAACTGACTGCATTAGTATCTTTTGTTCCTGAACTTTCTCATCCTCGAGCTGCTGAGAGTTTGTGTGGAGTAACTCTCGCTTAATATTTCCGGCGGAAACGAGAACGTTTTTGAGAGCTCTCAATCCAAAGTCGTAGTGCGAATGTGAACTCAGTTGCTCGTGACATAGCTTAAAGAATGGGACAATCTTGTTGGCCAAATTTTCGGCTAGCTTGAACCCCTGAGAGTACAACATAACTTGAGCAATGAGTTGGCGATCAGGTTTGTTCATGGCTAAAGGACGAAAGAGCTTCTTAAGATTATCTGGGAGATTTGAGCGACCGGCATAACCGGGATTCATCGTGATAAAAATAGCCATGCTCGGATTTAAGCTCACTTGCTTTCCGATGAGATCTACACTAAGAGTCTTCTCTTTAGTTGTTCCGAATAAACGTAATGTCTCTTGTATAGTTTGAATTTGCTGCGAGACAGCAGATAACATCCTTTCCTCTAGACGATTGAATTCATCAAAGCATCCCCATGCGCCAACCTGACATAAACCGATGAATATTCTACCTACAGCCTGAAAATCGAAGTTTTCGTCACAATTGAAGACGAGAACAAACCTGCCGAGTTGGTGACCTAGAGCCTTGACAGTCTCAGTTTTTCCTGTGCCAGCTGGACCGAATGGTGACCCACCAAGTCTCGCTTCTAAAGCTTGAGTCATGGTCAAATAACATCGGTCTGTTAGGGGTGTTTGAACCAACTTATCTTGCACGCCTAGGTACTCGAAGCCGTAATAGAACTTAGCGTTTGCCATATGAACTGAAAGTTGTTTCAAGACGTCTTGCTGTCTAGGGTCAAAGTAGAAACGCATTAATTGGAGCCACGCAAACGACTTCGGCGAGTCAATTTTCTGCTGTATGAGGCCTCTTGTGATATCACGTTTGTGGACGAACTCGGTTATCAAATGTTCCAATTTCTTCCTTCTGATAGGTGGTTGATCTTGGAGCACGCAGCCAGCTAAAATTTGGAGAGTGTTCTCGCAACTGCGTAGACAGTGTTCTAGTGGCTTCATACCGTTGCTAGGATCTTTGGATATGGTAGTTAAAGCATATTCAACGGATTCCGACCATGCAATCTGGGCGGCAAGAACGGCTATCTGGGCTTGATAAGTGTCCAGCCATTTGATGTAGTCGTCAGAATTGAAATTTTCAGTTCTGAATTTGGCCATGTCGACAACTGCCTTGGCAAGGAGACTCGCAAGAGTATTGCGGATTTCTCTTTCCGTCATCTGTAACCAGACATTGATCTTGGGATTTTCTTTGACCGAAACAGGCATAACGAATCGAAGCTCTTCGCCCTCTCTCGAGCAGACACCCTCGATGAGGGTGCTATCTGAGTTCAGGATTATGGATGCGACTCCTGAAAACATTTTTTTGAAATGTTTCTGGAGACGGCTGATATTATTGGAGTTACCAATGATTTCCAACAAATCTTCATCGCCAACGAAGTAGAAACGAGGAAATGAGGATCGCTCCCTTTCTAGATATTCACCTAGCGCCTTCTGAGTCGCCGAAAGTTGATCTGCAAGCCATTCAAGATTTCTCTGCACATCAGGTATGTCCAAAACATCAATGACGCGGCGTTTGTCTGATACCTGCCGCATCAGCTTTAAAAAGCCAGACTGGTTTTCTGAACTGATAGTCTTGAATCGAGCTGTTTCCTTGGGCATCAGAGTTTGTATATCTGAACTTCCTGAGAATATACCCTCGAGATAAACCCAACGCCTTTGGACGTCAATCCAGATATCGAATAGGGAACTTATCTTGTTCAATTTCTCTTCCCATTTTGTGGCATCGTCCTTGAATTGTTTGTAATAAGGGGATAGTTTCATGGCTGAAAGTGAGTTAATGTGCTCTTTGAGCTTGTTGAATAGATCGTCCCACTTGGTGATCAACACACACTTGCTCTGATAAACCACGAGATCGAGCTCGTATTCTTGCCAAGAACTTTCCACTTGACGTAAAAAGTTTTCAAGAGCTAATTCACCCTGAGCTATCAAAATCACATCCTTAATTATGTTTTCGTTTCGCTGTAGATCTATGTCCCAGACCCTACCAAGAGTTAAATCTGACAAAACCCAATGGACATTCAACATTTTCATGAGTTGTTTCCAGTGTCGTTCTCTTAATGCATCAGACTTCAGTTCGTGTATCAAAACATTTACCTTCAGGTAGGCCTTGATGAGGGATTTTACGTAGTCATAGCTGGCATAGCTTTGTAGACGAGAGGGCATCTCTTTTAGTTGACCAGACAATTCGTCGAGGTTCTTTCTAAGCTCTCTTGGCTGAACAGCATTCCATCTTAGCGATCTAAGTTGTTCCATCTGACCCCAGATCATAGACAATTTAGACCAGACACCTTTGAGATCCTCCAACTCTTCGACAGCAACTTCTAATTTTTCAGAAAGATTCTTGAACTGCTCCTTGTTAGTGTTCTGATCAACCAACTCCAGCGCATCTTTAGCTCGCGATATGTTATTTCTATCCTCTTTTAACAGCGAAAACTTGGACTCATAAATTGCCAGACAGTTCAAAGCATCCACTGGTGCTGACGAACCCTGGATAGGTTTGCCTTGCTCCCAGTCAGATAAGAGGTCAGTTGTCCTCTGCTCAACAGCTTGGTCTTGTGCAACAATCTTTAACCTTAAGGAGGCGATTTGAGTTTGGATGGCAGATTCGCGACGTTTCATAATTTCGTTGAAGGCACTCCATTCTCCTTCGATATTATCCACATGGAGCCAGCCGGCAGGAATTTGGAATCTTTGCCTTTCCAGGGTCTGCTGGCCTAGTTTGAATAGATCCACTTGTTTCTCCCATTCCTTAGACTTACTTTTCAAGTTTTGGACATATGTAATAAAAGTAACAGCATCTTTTGTCTCGGCGCTGTCGATCGATTGATGCTCTAAATCGGTCCGCGCTTTCGAAATGGCAGAATGAAGGTTAGACATCTCAGAGCTCAAGAAGGCCGCAAATTTGGACATAACTTTGTCCTTATGCCAGGAGTCATATTGGAGAGAGACTTTGCTCTGAACGCGGGCGTAATCTATCACAATGGGTCCTATCCTTTTCCTAGTTTCACTAGTATCAAAAGTTGCACGAGAGTTTTTGATTTCAATCAAGGTGTTGATCCAAAGGGAGACATCACTACCCAGCCTATTATAAAGCATATCAGGTTGGAGATCCCATAAAGATTGATACGCTAACCATTGTTGAATATATTCTTGCATTTGTTTAGTCTGATCTTCGATGGTCTTGTATGCAGCTTCAAGGTATTTTAAGCCATCCGGCAAGAGAGTTAGAATGTTCTTGTACGGTCCCACTGACGATCTGTCCAGTCCGACTTGATATCGAGTCGACTCAATCCTGTCTAATGTTAAAATGACGTTCTGCCATGCAAAAAGTTGCTGCATTAAATTGTATCTTGCTTCCTCGACACTGGGAGAAACATGCATAACCTGGTTTGTTATCCTTATTTCATGTACGAGTTCGATTATTCGAGGCTCACCTCCAAGCTTATTTGTCGTCGGTTGATCATTTTCATCATTGAACTGGTCTTTATCGCCTCCCACTAGGGCTGAGGTCCATGCCTGGATTCCGGCCTGCAATCTTGTTGCTAGTCTAGTCTCGATTCGTTCGTCTAGTTCGGTTACCCACTTGCTCAAATTAGAGTATTGATGGAGACTCAAGTCGTCGACAGCTTTCTGGATCTTGGTCAAAATTTCTGAAAATATTGAGTGTGAATAGGCACAAGAACTCAAACTTTCAACTAGGACTTCAACCTTCTCAGTGATTGACAAAAGTTCATCAACTTGATCCTCGAAATTGTAGATTATCTTCGAGAAGCTTTGAACATAATTTTCAACTTTGTATGAATCCCAAACAAGATTGATTCCCTCAGCTATTTGATCTTGAACCTCTCTTTTCATTTTGGCGACAAGCTGTTTAGCCGAAGATTTGTCTTCCAGCTTCTCGCATGTTCTTTCGTATGATTTGAGAGATTCGATCAGGGACATAGCGAAGGGGTATAGCTGATTAGCTTGGTGGGCTTTGTTCAGTATAGTCAAAGGAACACGAAATAATAGTGCACGCAGATGTCTGACCTCCTTGACCAGAGTGATAACTTCGGGCATGAAATTTATGCGTAATTTTAGTATGTTTTCTTTCCCTGACTTCGCTCTACAACTTTCGATGGTAAAGATGGGCACTGGTGATTGCTTACTTGTATCACTCGCTTTGAGATGACGCTGGTTGACATTTCTACACCATTCCTCAAAGATAGCTTGGGTGTCTAGTTTGAGACGAAATTTTTCGGCATCTTGACTTAACTTTTGACCCTCTAAATGGTTCTCCCAACCTTCACCCAAAATGTCCCCTACTCGTTTCATGTAGACTAGCAATTGACGCTCGATTTGCTTGGTCCAGATGATCAATCCAGATGTTGGAGGTATGTCATGCACTTTTCCCATCATTGCGGTCTTGGACTGATGATATTGGATAGACTTGACTTTAAAGTTCTCGTGTAAAGTTTCGATATCATCTTTGACGCGTTGAATGAGTTGGGTTTGATACTCTCGAATCGCGCCCTTGATGCGGGGTCTCACAAACAAGACGTTGTACCGGCTGAATATTCTGAACATCTCATTGGCGCTCTTAGCTGTGCCGAGTTGATCACGCAGTCGGGCCGTTATACAAGATTCAACACGATCTATACGCTCTTCATAACGTGAGTGAGCCGCATCCCAGGCGTCAGAGCCTTCTTTGCTAATATCACAAGCATCGATCTCTTTCACCAGCTCGTATGCTGAATCGACTTCTTTGATCATGGTTCCATCGGCAAATTCTAGGGAGTTACTCCCGGTAGTATCCAATGTATTATTTAGCGACGAACTAACAAAACCGTCATCTGGACGGTCCTTTGACCGAGCATTAGATGGGCCAAGCACAACAGTTATCACCTTTCTCAGTTGTTCATGTTGTTGACGGAAACATTTCATGTTCTCCATTCTAGTTTGCAACCGTTTGTGGGCGAGGTTCACTCTCCAAGTTAGCTTCCGCCCCTCTCTTTGTTTTTTAACCATTTCGCGGAGTAAAGCTTGCAATTTGTCATATTCGTTCTCCCATGTGGTGAACACCTTGGTACAAGCCGCAATCACACGTTCAAACTCAGCAAAGGGGATATGCATCAATCTTCGAGTACCAAGAACTTTAAGCAGTTGACTAGTCAGGTCCCTTGAGATAGCTTCCATCAACTTGAGAGCCCGTTCGAGTGGATATTTTGTGTTACGTATCTTGCGGAGATGATTGAATATGCCTAGTAAAGCTAAACTTAGTTTATCCAAATCTGTAGCAGAAAGAAGGTCATCTAGTGGAAAGTCTTTCATGAGCGGGTTATAGTCATTAACCTTTGCTAGCGCCTCTTTCAATTGAGTATCTGCATCGAAGCTTACTGTTGCATGAAATCTTTTACCCTTTTTCAAGATATCGAGAGTAAGTTTGACCTCAGGGCTCTCGCGCTTTTCCTGTATCCTCAGTAGTGCACGCTCAAGATTCAACCAAAAGCTTATCTCCTGCAAGGCAGTGCCTGATGAAGGGTCTCGCTCGAATTTGGTGACTCTTTGTATTTCTCGAATCCACCTATTGACTCCGTTCTGAAGTTGGTTTAGAAAAGACGAGTCCTCAACCTTATCACCGAAATCTCCGACGGATGCAATCCGATTTTCTAATTCCTGGCATCGCTTCATTGTTTGAATGATGATAGGATTAATTGGCAAAGTTATATCAGGTATGTCAATGTTTTGCTGGAGATGCAACAGGCCCATTTCAAGTTCAGCAATTTTCTTCTCTACATTTGGGGCCATCTTATCCCCATCCCTCTCGGCCCTCCCAGATTCTTTGACATACGATTTAAAATAGGGTGCGACGGCAGAGCTGACATAGGAGTGCAAAGTTTGGTATGGCTCCTTATCACTCAGGGTCAATACATGAATTTGGCGTGAAATATGTTTGTCTGCTTCAAGGTAGGGAGTTTGCTTTACAAAAACAACGGACGCCGCCCGCGAATTGCCGAATTGGATATCGCTTGTCAACTCGTATACGCAATCGCAATCCATGCTTGTCTGGTTTAGATCAGTCGCTTCAGTATCATCATCGTCCTCGCCCTCTTCTTTGCGTGAATATCTCCTAATTAGGAGAGACCTTAGTTGAGGATCACTGATAAAGCGTGACAGTAGATCTCGCGAACCTTGTTCACGTAGGACGCGACCGAGGGAACCGTTGGCATCATCGGTTTCTAGCAGTGATACAACTGACCTACAAATGTAGCTGAGAAGTCTGTCTAATTCTACATAGTTTATAGTTGGCTGACTTGCTGGTCCGCCAGACAAACTGGGCGGCACAATATCTTCAGCTGCCAACATGACGGAATTGTGTATAATTTCTAGTCTCCTGCTCAGGTAATTTAAATTTCAATCAAATAAGTATTGTAAAATAGAAGCTATGATAACAATTGTCACAGGAGGTGTTTATTGGTTTATGAATTATACTGTAACTGGAATATTAGAGTGCGGCCTACAACGCTCTCAGATTGGCCTAGCTCTGAATTTAAGCCGCTAACTCCAGTCCGCATGACGGCGGATGCACCACTTCGAACGATGGTGCGCGAGTCTCCTGCGGTGCAGAGCATTCGTCATCCAATGCAAGTTATGCTGCTCACATGTTGCAAAAATTAGTACGTTCAACCAACGACAGATGGGCTCTGCGTTCGCAAAGGGGTTTCTGTTGCATGAACCAATTATATCTGTTCTCGGCCTCTCGGACATGGTGACATCTGGCAATGTTCCTAGATTAGATAGCAGATCTGATCCTTGATCAATGAGCATCTATTCTACCCTGCACGTGAATGGTCTTTCTATAGTATATTCAACATCGCATGCAGTGTCAATCATTCCGGGATCCTCACAGTAACAAATTTTGGCTGGCACCATAGGACTATCAAGACACACGAAGTCAGTGGTGCCGTCCAGGCCGTATAAGAGGTTGCAAAGAACTGCTACCGCTAGAACTATTTTGACATTCATGGATGAACTCATAGTTATCAAATTATCGGTCGCCGACTGATGCGGTTAAAGGGTGCGATCTTATTTGATTGGCTGATGCAAATTCGCTGAAAAATTGATTCAGATAAGCGCGAGGCATCGTCTGTCGGCTTGTTGATCAGGATGAATATGTAATTTTAATGAGCGTGTTTTAAAGTGACGAGGTTAGTCACTTTCTCAGAGAGGCTTTATTGGAGACAGATCTACCTGATCTCACTGAGATCGGACGCGTTCTTGTAGACAGGGGCATGCTCATCAGTCTTCCCGATCGAGGGCTAGGGCTAGCCGAAAACTTAGCTGTTTTATTTGAGCTACTGCCTGAACGGGAGGTGCTGCCGGTCGTCGAAACTGGCCGAATTATTTTAGAGATACTAGTTGGTCTTGTTCGCATTGTCGCGATACTACCGAGAGGTTTCACTCTGTTTGAAACTACTTTAGATAGCTTCCTAACTGGACTCTGGCCGGAAAGGGCCGATCTCTGACTAACCGCGCCGGAAAAGCTTGAAACTGGGAATCTTTTTGAGATTGACGAGCGTCTTGAGGAGGCCGGAGCTGCTGATTTGCCTAGTGGGTTGACGAGACTAAAAGATCTACCCGGTTCTTGTCTGTTGTATAAAAACAAGGCAATCAAAGCACCGACCATGACCAAACCTATGGTGACAACTAACATAATTAACCACCAAGGCCACCCTGCTCTCATTCTCGATACCGAAGGCTCCGTGCCATTGCCGCTTGGCCGGGTAGCGGTCCCGTTCGGTTTTGTAACGGCAGGTGGGGCACCATATATACACTTCAACTTTGCGCTAATAGAAACCCTCCCGAATGAGCAGGGCACTCTATCGGCGCAAATGCATATTTGTCCCAGAAATTCCGATGGGCATATCACATGATTCTTGGCGTCTACTCCAAGGAGAAGAAAGAGCTCAATAGACAGGACAAGTACCACCAACACTACAGCTGCGCTGTTGATACGTCCCATGTTGAGTGGTATTGTTAGAGTTTGGGCCTAGACAGGTGCGGACGCAACTCGGCTGCTATAGGATCTATTTAATTTTTTGAATCCGCGCTTCACCTCCTTCCTTTCTGTTCATTTCTTTTGGCTGTTCAGGTGAATATAAGGGACAATGACGATGCTGATTTAACTTCGTTCTTTCGTCTGCCGGAAAATAAATGAAGTTTTGAGGTCACATGTAAAGAATCTGATCTTAGTCCGTGCCGAAATACCTGTGACCAAAATGATTTGGGCAAACAGGGTTTATGTCCGAAGTCAGGACGAACATTTTGGAAAATGATCGATTAATCAATTTTGCAGCTCTTGGCGAGCTAAACAAGTTTAAGAGTATTAGATTCTCCTCTTTGATTCCGTAATTTAGGAGAACTTTCACTGACTCTATGACTGCCAAGCCGGTTGACATGATTGGATAGAGAAGCAGGATTTTTCGCTCTGCTATATCTTTAGGAAATTTGGCATACAGGACGCGAGCTCGATTGTTCTCATCGCTCTCAATCAGTATTTTACCGATTCTAATCGATCTACAACAATCCCTTAGCCCCTGTTCCATCGACTCTCCAGAACGAACAATCGAGACACCACAGTTGCCCTTCAGATAACGGATACCGCTGAAAACGCGTCCCGTTGGAGTCTTAACGTCCGTCTTCTCAATTGGAAGTTGGTTTAAACCCTCCTCGACGACTAATCTAATGAGCCGATCTGCGTAAAATTTAAAGTTACCCCGACTGGTCTCCTTGTCGCGTATTACAGTTTGTAGCTCTCTTATCTGATCATTGATTGGCATTAACATAAACCGTGTGTTTAGCTTGAGGTCGAGCTGCGGATGCCGCGAGTGTATTGAAGCCAGGTTAGCCCTGATTGGTCGGGGGTTCAATAGAATAGGATTATCACCGATTCTTGTGCCATGGTTGACCGGTGAAATCTGTGCCTGATTAACGGGCGTTTGCTCTGGATGTTGATCTTGGGTTTCGCTCCAAACGGATCCGTTTTGGTTAGTTTTGGGCGATGCATCGTCTTGGCATTTGCTTAAGTCATGCATTGTCAAAAACTCCAAACCAATCTTTTGAATAGAGAGACGCCAAGATACACTAGATCAGTGTCTCAAAATCCAGAGAGGGACGGATTCGAAAAGTGTGAATAAATTGAATTATTGGGTTTTCAGAGTCGAGAATATAGAGCATTCCCCTAGATACCATTCAAGTTCGGTCTATGCAATGGCTGAAGGATCTGCGCGAAACTTCTTACGAAACGATGGATCGCATACGAGAACGATGAATGGAAAAGCGAATGCAGCCAATGATCGGAATCCTTGGCATCACTGTAGCAGAGACGAGTGATGGGAACTCTGAAACTCACAGTAATGTAAATGCTCAACCCAAGAGCGTAGAGGAGAGCGGCGCCAAATCGGCTGGCTAGTGAAGAACCCGATACCAGATCACTTATTTCGTATTGTCACGAAACTTGAGGTCTATGGAGAGATTTTGCCGTCTGATAATTCACGGCTGAGATAATTATATCAAAAATTATATGCAGCCAAACAGCTGTTTTTGCTACCCTCGAAGAAAGTCCATTCTGAGTGAGTAATGTCGCACTTCGTTCCCGTTCGTGAATGAAGAGCAATGTTATCGTAATCAGCCTCGGTGACCAATGCCATCTCAAATGACAGGCAAGGGATCGATGCTGACCAGATCAAATTTGATTATTTTGATGATTGGCTGTTTCAGCGCCTTAACTGGTAGTTACATAATTTATTTCTCTAAAGTAATGTCGTCGGTAAAGTAGTCGAAACCATTCAAAAACCCTGCCTACGCTACCAGAGTTCACTGTCTAGCATGGCACAAATCACCCGCTCAATGACCCTCGAAATACTAACCTCATTCAATGCCCTCCAAACATTGTAATTTCAGAAACCTGAAGTCAGGCTCACCACGGGCAGCAAGTTCGGCAAATTCATACTAGAGAAATGTGATACCCTCAATGAAACTTTCTATCCCACATGGTGGGCAGGATCCTCTCTTATGCAGACAATAGTACCAACCTTACTGAGATCCAAATTAGATCAGATGCGCTACACTAGAGAGTTACTAAGCTGCCCAGATGGGGGCGTTGTTTCCCTCGATTGGTTCGAGGGTTCACCCTCCACTGAAATAGATGGTCAACCATCACCTGTGGCCTTGATGTTCCCAGGTCTCATCGGTGATAGCCAAAGTGAGTATCTCCGACATATTGTGCCAGCTGTCCATAAGCTAGGATACCGAGTCGCGTCCTTCAACAATCGGGGCCGGGGCGGAATGGAGTTGAAGACTCCACGTATATACTGTGCAGCAAACTTTGAGGATATTGAACTAGCCATTGATCATGTCCGCGAAAAGAACCCGAGATCGCGCATAGTTGCCTCCGGGTTCAGTATGGGTGGGATGGTTTTGACCAGATATTTGGCGGAACGAGGTGAAAAGGCCAAGGTTGATGCTGCAATGTTGATTTCAGCCAACTATGATCTCGTCAATGGGACTAGAAACATGGAGACCGGTCTATTGCATCAGTTTATTGCTAGAATTATGACAAAAGCGCTAGTCGATGTGTTGTGGTCCGACAAAGAGGTGTTATCAAGAACCGAAAAACCGGTTCAATGGGATAAACTAAGAGAGGCCGTGTCATTTCGAGAGCTTGACCGGTACTTCACCTGTCCAATGTGGGGATATAACGACCCTGAAGATTATTTTTTAGACTCTACGAACAATGAAAGGATACCGAAGATAAGAGTTCCTACATTAGCACTCAACTCTGGTGATGATATTTTCTCACCCTATGCAACTCTCCCTCTCGATAAAGTGACCGACTCTATCGTATTTGTTGTCACTCAAAGGGGCGGCCACTTGGGATTTATGGATGGATGGAAGCCTTCTGTACCCTATTATGGTGATCGTTTGATCGAACAATTCCACAAGGCCATCCTCGAAGTTGAATCACCGAGAGATCTTACTGCTCCATCCTAGTCGAAAAACATGATCACTCCCGAATTTGCATCATCAATCGACACCTAAACTTTTGTTGGTTGTCCAATGACGTTTGCTCAAGTCGTAACACAATAAAAATGGGCCCAAACTGCCCAATGAATCTTATGTATCTTGGAGCTCAATGTCATCTGTTCGGGTTATAAACTGCGCTCCGAGTATGCCTATCGTACAGAAGATCGAGCATAGAGCGTTTGTCCTTCCAAGACCGATGAGCTGGCCAAGTTGAATGAGCGTTGGTGCTAGAGCGGAACCAATCTCACCTATTGTATTGACAATGCTGCTTCCTGTTTGTCTTATCCTTGTTGGATAGACCTCTTGATTTACAATTAAGGTGACAAATATGAGTAGAAGAGCTGACAGAGTGCCGACTGCGTTGTTTGTAGTAACTATCACTTGAGTGTCCAATGATGGTGCCAAATTCCAATCGATCAAGCATTGGAATATGAAAGAGCCTGTCAGAAGTGCGAGGAAAAAAGACATACACGCTTTTCGCGAGCATATCCTCAGTAGTACCGCCCCAAAGATGACACTGATCCACTCGCCGGCGCCACTTATGATGAAATTGGCTTGAATTGACAGGTTTTTCATGTAAGCGAAATTGATTGTCAACATGTAATAGAACAGGTGACCTGCAAATGAGATGTAAGCCAGAATGATGGTATCGCGTAACAGAATGGGGCTCGTGAACAGGAGACGATACGATTGTTTATCACTAATTGTTTCTTGCTTCATTTTGTCGAACTTGATCTTTTCCTGCAATCGAGTAATCTTCTTATCTAACGTCCTGTTGATGAGCTTACCATTGAATCGTGCTGCTCGAACAAGCTCTCCATGTGCCCTTGAATATTCGCCGTTAGCCATGAGCCATCGGGAGGATTCAGGTAACCAGAATGCACCAGGTAACCTAGGGGATGATCGTATCAATGGTTTAAGAATTGAAAGGTCAACTTTCTCTCGATCTGTAGTCGGTTCGCGAGTTGATTTTACAGCTACTTACATGATCAGCGTTATAACCGGAGCAAAGGCGATTATGTAACGATAGTTTGAAAAAAGATGGTTCATTAGGGGCACGCAAATGACTCCCAGGCCCCAACCAAAGTGGTTCAAAATAGTGCTGCAGGATCTATGCTCTGTTCCGATGAGCTCAATCTGAATGGAGTATATTATGTTGTAGCCAATAGATCCAAAGGCACTTATAAATCTTAACAGTGCAAACAGTTCCACATTCGGTGCAAAAATCGATGCAAAACCTGCGATCAGAGCCATGAAGTGCGCAACCAGGTAAGCTTTTCTTCGGCCAATTTTGTCAGCATAATATCCCCACATAAGGTTACCTGTGACAAAGCCAAAAAAGTAGGCAGTTTCGATAAATGCAACCAACCAGTATCGATCACAGACAAGGCCCCATTCTGTAACCAGGGAAGCACGATAGTTTGAATGAGGGAACGACCATGACTTGCAACTGATGAGTTGGCCAGATTGATCAGCTAGGAGATGGCCATCAAGCGATTGATAACACCCGCTGGTTTCGTTGAGTCCAAATTGTGTTGAATTCTTTATTTCATGATCTGAAAATCGATGTTCCGTTTCGGGTTTGTCAGCGCAGAGGAAGTTCTCCTCAGGTTGTAGGATGACTGATGAGACTACTGCATCATATCCGACAGTTAATTCGCGCAAACCGGAAAAGAGGAGCACGAGCAATTGGAACCAACCGAAGCTACCTATAATATCTGACACGGAAACTTCCTCGATGGGCTCATCACTGTTCGGCTTACACCATTCGACGCCTCCATAGGAAACCACCTCAATATTGATCTTGCGCCTCGATTCTTCCGAGTCTAGTCGATCTGGCGAGCCATTCAGACAACGATTCCTCTGGGAGTCCCTGTTTGCACATTGGCAATTGTCGTTCTCCTCGTCGCTCTGACGACGTTTGTTGGAAAATGGAGTGAACCGTCCTTTCATTGTAGCAGAGGCAATGTTACTTCAAGACTGCAAACAATTCTCTAAATGCTCGGTCTCTGGATTGCTTACATCCGAGCTGATCGCTAGAAGTAGAAGCCAGAGGATCAAAACCTGCTCAAGTTCTAAGATAGCCGTTGATTCCCTGTTCGCTATCGAATTCACCCCAAGCTTTATCATGAATAATCTGTCTTTATCTGGAGCCTCTGATATTTATTGTTTTCAAGAAATTCTTCCTCTGCCCTTTGCGCCCCCTAGACTTGGTATGGGACTGGACTGAAATTCCAATAGAGAAATCAATACATGAGATGTCATGAGTGCATCTTATGAATTAGGGCGACTTGATTATCTGGTTCTAGACTCTTCAAGATCCCCTCGTTCAGATCCAGGATCGTTTGGGTGGCCGCTGAGTCTCGGGTGTGGTGAGCAAGCGGCAATATAAAACTGATGTAATGGTCTATTCAGCAACAATGTCCATGTAATCTCAAACACTTTGTTCAATCACACTCTGTCTCCCTCTGCTCTTCTTACCACCGATAGGATTAAGTCCAATCAGTTACAAAAAGATCGATCCTCTCCCTCTGTAAGTCTGTCAGTGCAACTTGTATCGATGGTAGACGATTGAGCACATCTGATTAAAGCTGAACTGATTGTTGAATGATTTAATCTATTATGCATCACAATTCAACAAACAAAATCAAACTTTTGCCGGATAGAAGAGAACCAAACTCAATCAACAAAATCGGATTGCTCGCACTGTCTGGATGAAATGCACCTTGCCCTCTGTTGCTCGTCGGTGGTGGAACACTAGAAATAGGGGCTATGTCTTCTCACGTATGGTCACTATGGGGATTGTTTTAGAATGCATCAACTTTCGATCACACATGACATCTATTTGTAAGCCGGCGAGCCGAACAGGTTGAACGCTCGAGAGAGTCGGCGTTAGGGTGGCTCAAATGAGGCCAATCAATCGATCAGTGATCCCTCTACTCTAACAGCATCTACCTCCCTGCATGTTAGCCGCAAAAGTCATAGTCCGTCTAGCCTCTGGTGCTAGACGATGTCGCCCGCTTACGTGATTGGATGGAGGCGAAGAGCGCGCCTCGTGGAGATGACGTGACTATTTAGAATTACCTGAGCTCCAACTGAATTAATTACCACTTGTTGCTCTGGATTCGCGTTTCGCGGACGCAACAGAAGGGCCGCCAAACCATTGAGGGTGGCTCTTTTGGAGCCTTGAGGCCTGTTGACGGGCGCCCGTGGAGCCGCTGTGGCTGATCGCTACCAGGCAATGTCGGCTCCTCGCTTCCAAGTGGGCAGCACTCACAACAAGCAGGCTAGCTCGCGAACCATCTTGAGCCCTACTCTTGAGGCTGTGGTTGCGTAAGGCTGCCAAGTTGCGCTAGTTCGAGAACCATCTACCATCAGTCGCATCCAAATTCCACCTTGGCGTTTAGAAATCGCGAAAACTTGCGACACAGACAAGTCGAAGTCATCGGCTTCTGTCTAGCAACCGTTTTGACTCAGAGTGGAAATTCACCCTCTGATTAACTGGTCTAATTCGCAATCTAACGCGCGAGATCTTGGAACTTCCATGGCAATCAGTTGATTAGGTTCATCGTGATAACGAAAGCCGGACGCAAAGCTTGGTTTGCTTATCTAGTGGAGCCATCGGCGTTCCAACTGGCACGCATCCTTGTCACGTCATTTGCAATTATCCTTATTGGTCCATCGCAAACGCTCATAGGCTCTCCTCCCGTCGGCCGGCCAATTCAACACACCCAACCAAGCGGCAACAGCAACGCTAACAGCATCCTGGAACACGAACACTTTTCTAAGTGCACCAGCAAGACCAGACCAGAGGGGACAGTGTGTCCATGTTGCCGGGCAAAAGCAAAAGCAATGGTTTGGCCCCAACCAATCAAGCGGCCGCCAGTGCGTCCAGCTTGCTCGCATTATTTTGCGTGCTTATCAACAGTATTCGGGCCGGCGCTCTGCCCGTGAAGCCCCCGGAATTGGGGCCGCTGATGAATCCAATATTCATAGTTGACTTTTCTAGTTCATTATTTATCTAATCATTGTTTTGTGTTGGGCGTGGCTGCGTTCGTCGGCGGCCAAATCGGCATACTTGAAGCCGGACTCTCCTCTTCTTATGGCCAAACTTGGGCCAGTCGAATGGGGCCAGCGAGGAGGTTTGGCTTGCGGCCGAGCGGGCGCCCATTGTGGGAGATGGTGTAGCTGTAGTTGTAGCTGTTGTTGTTGCTGTTACTGTTACTGTTGCTGTTGTTAAGCAACCTGCTCGTTGGCCAAATTCAGCTCCAGATTTTTCTCCTCTTCCTCCTCCATCGACTCCACCTGCCTTGGACCGGCCGACGGGGTCGCAATTAGAAGTCGCGCAGGCGCAACTTGACGTTCAAACACCCGATTTGCACGTAGGCCGCAAGCCCAAGTTACTGGCCAGCGAGCTTGCTGAACTCCAAATTCCGTATTCACAACACAACAATTGAGTGGACTCACCTCCACCAGAGCTCAGGCCTCAACTAAGGCTGCCGGCAGTGGACCAAACTGCTACATCGAGGCATCGCACTTGATTATAGCACGCGCAACATTTCGCCCAAAACCGAGAGCTTGGTCACACTTAGTTAATTCAGCCAGCTTTAAGTCGGCGGTTTGGCCAGCGTCCCTCTAATGGTTGGCCAGTTGGCTTACGATTGGCCCACACATGCTCAGGCGGCCGATTGTTTTCCCTGGACCCGTTCACATGGACGCCTATCTCTCCTCGTCCAACTGCTCGCCCTGGCCAAGTGTTGGCCCCCCATACCTATCCATCCATCTCTCTCCCTCTCGCAGCTCCGCGCCATGAATCCACTCCACTTGCCGCCCCTGGCGCTAAAACTGTAGCGCTCCATTCGCCACTGTAGCTCCTGAATCTAGTTTACGCGACGTACAAAGCAATCCCACGATCAACCCAAATGGCTCTCGCCAATAGACGACTGTCGGTTTAAGGTTACACACGCATGTAATGCGCGATGGTCGCACCGCAGGCACAATGGGCCCACCCGCGGCACTTTGCTCCCCAGCTCGGCGGCTCAAGTCGGCCGATGGCCATTTGAGTCTCCGTCGACCATTGCACGAGGGCCGCTGGATACGCGTCAAGGAGTCCCTCAGTTGGGCCGGCCTTTCAGTTGGAGCCAGTGAGATAGCGCATGCGGCCACAACAATGATCCTGCGAGCCGCTCAATCAACAATAAAGCAAGAAATTTAGGACGAGAGATTGGAGAGTAAGCGAGCGAAAGTTAGCCGAAAACTAGCCATGTTTACTCAAACCAATCAATCACAATCCAAACCTGAAGGCGCTAA
>ENA-UOVY01000018-UOVY01000018.1-plant-metagenome-genome-assembly--contig:-NODE-18-length-95752-cov-631.567897_pt1 | contig 95752 bp, 62 predicted proteins | sample MGYA00249840_ERZ761561 | MGnify/ENA primary metagenome ERZ761561 (study PRJEB28882, sample SAMN05720143) | plant metagenome | isolation source: Guanajuato, Mexico | place: Mexico:Guanajuato, Mexico...
CGAGCACGAGCTTGGGCCCTGATCTTCCAATTAGTGACCAAGCGCGCTCAGTGCGTGATCTATACATCCCACCTATGCTCCGTCTTTCTCCATCTGAGGACAGCATTGGGCTGGTCCACGATTACGAAAACCCCGCGACACCATTTTTTTCGACCATGACGCCAGATCTAAAGATGTTGCAAGCTAGATCGGCATCCGCCCCAATCCCGACACAAGGATTTGTGGAGCCCTCTCCAAATGAGGGACGCTTTCTCATCGACGATCTTGCCCGGCAACCAAGCTTTATGGAACCATCAGGTTCACCTCACCTTCTGGTGCGTGAGCCACAAGATGGTCGTGCCCTCGAATCCAAACAGACGCTGGCACTAATAGATCAAGGCGGTTTCGTTGGAGGTGCTGCGCGCGATCCACTGATGATGCCAGCTAGCCCGCAATCTGTGTTGTTGCAACGTGAGGGCCCTGAGATGCTCACAATTCAGGGTATTCGACCGACGAGTGGAATCGACTATCTGTTTGGTAACAACCAAAATTACGATTTGATTCGGCCAGAAATGGTCAACGTGGCATTTAATCAGCCTAATCTTCAGGGAACAGTTACCGTCGATATCGAGCCCAACACAGTGATGTTCGACGCCGAGACTCCTCTAGAGCCGCTGGCGCGACAAGCTCTAGTTTACTCTAGCTCAAGCATACCTGTAAATCCTGAAATTCAGTTTCGCGCTGCTTTCGACGCTCCAGTTGAGGTTGGACCAGGGCTGCTCCAAACTATCTTGGAGCAACAAGGGTCGACAGAACCAGAGTATCTAAGACGGATACCTATGGACGTTAACTGGTATGAGGCTCAAGCTCAACTACCGAATTTCTCTGGCCGAGAATTTCAGAACACAGATGCTCAAGATGTTAACCTAGAGAACGATCCCTTCCGCGAATTGGATAGTGAACTCAAAATTCGCATCAGAGGCCCAGTCGTTGTTGACTCGATGAGGTATCAGACTGATACAATTATGGATGCGGTATCCAATACTGTTGAACCACGAGTTTTACAATGGGAGTCGTTGCCACAAATTGAACGTAAGATCATATATCCAGTGTATTAAAATTGCAAATGTCGATTCGACAGCAATAGCAGTATGAAGTGCAAATCTAATAAATGATGCCTAATGCAAGGTGGCCATGCAACCATGACTCAGAAGCCCACTAATTTATGAGACAGACAAAGAACAACTCGTCCTCAGACAAGCCTGCTTGATTAAAGCTCGACAAAATGGCCCCCTGTCACCTGCCCGTCCCACATGACCAAAATCCTCACTCCCTCCTCCTGTACTGAGTCTATACAAACAACCGATCCTACCTCCAGCGAGCTCTCCCCAAACACAAAGTCTCTTGGCAGGTGCACATAACAATGTCCAAGACTCGACAACTTGAGCTGGATGGGCAGCATTGTGGTGGTAGGAGTGGTGGTGGTGGTGGTGGTAGGGGCGATAGTCACTTCTGGTGTCGATGTGCTTCTTTCATGGCTTGCGAGTCAAATTGATCACAGGCAGTCGATGAAGACAGCCGAGTCGAGTATATGGACCTGGTATAGAGTTGCATAGAAATAAGAATGCGAAAAAACCTAGCGGCATGGACTAGATGCATGCTGCCAGACAGCTGGGACCTTGTCCATGGCATCGACTATTAGTGTTCTGAATTAGTTTTGGTCGTTGATCACAAACAAAAATTTATTTTTCCTCCATGAACCTGCTTGTAGAATCCTCAATAGTAACGATGATAATTCTCATCAGTTGTCTTGCCGTTGTATAACTAATGGACTCACAAACTGGGTGAAAGAAACCTCAGGTTTGTTTATGTTTAGCTCCTTCAGTAGGACATTGAACTCTCGATGTGATAGCTTTTCACCCCAATTGCACAGCAAGTGTCGAAGTATATCAATCGATATATTGTTATCTTTCACGAAGGGCGAAACTTTAAATGCCCTCAATATTTCATCTGGAAGTTTTTCAGATTGCATCTGCGCGTGGGCACAATCAAGGAAGTCTGCAAATTTGATATTGTTATCTATCATTATGGGTGATATTGTTTCAACGAGAGCAAGATCGTCGAAAGTATTTGCTCATTAGTGATCTATTGGAGCTTAGTCATCAGAGCTATCGTACATATCGTTCCAATTGAACACGTATTACTCACTTCTTTGCCTCAAGTATCTTTTCAGCTCTTCAATAGTTGGACTAAACCCTACTGAGCGCATGACAAACTTCAGTTGGTCTACATCGTTGATGACACCAGATTTGCAGTTTAGATAGAAACAATCTCTGAATCCATCTATCTCTTGTTCGCTAAAAAAGCGAGCCTGTTTAAATAATAGATATGTTTAGATCGTAGAATTCAATGTTAGATGAATGATGTTTGAGGTTGCAAAGAAGCCAGGTTGGATTCATCAACTCACCATTGCCGCAGAATTTTAGTTTCGGGCACTTGTTGAAAGATTTGTCTAACCTGTCTAATCGGTCCTAACTAAAAATCTCCCATTTGAGGGGTGAATCTTAAGAATAATAAGGCAGTTGTAATGATGGAGTGGAACTTTCAATCCATACTCCGGACTAGTGGACTTTTCAGGGGGAAGTCTATTGAGCGCATCGTTAAAGAGAATTGCAGAAACAGGCTAATACTTTTCATGACCCTCTGAGTGGTTCAAAAACAAGACGCAGTTTGGCTTAGCGAAGCCCGATGCTTCTGTATTGTCTGTCTTAGCTCTTGCATTGTTGGCCGGCAGATGCACACTTCGCTGCCACATCATGATGGCGGCCAGTTTTGGACTTTTCACGGGTGTTTGACCATTGGGCTATAACAAGTTGCATCCAATTGTTAGCTCAATTCCAGAAGTGGCTCGCGGGCAGCTGAGTAAAAGTAGCAGAGGAAAGCCGGACAGGGCCTGTAGTTGGTAAGCTGGTCTTGGGCGAGCTTCAGATTGGGCTCGACGTTGGAATTGAACCAGATTTCATCCATAGTTCAGATTATTGGGGCAAATCAACGAAGTACTCTGTGCTCGGCGCGACCGGCATGGTGGCCGTTGGTGGTCTTGTTAGTCCGGTCATCATGAAATATTCGTTTGGATTCATATTGTTACCCTTGGCAGGTGCAAGCTGAGGTTGCTGTTGCTGGCGTGCAAAATTTAAAGGCAGTGTACTGTAACCTCGGGGTAGGGCGTTAGCTAAAGCAGCGTGGTGTTGAGGTGTTATGTATGGCGACAGGTTGGCTGGTTGAAAGTAATGATACTGCGGCTGCTGGTTTGTAAACATAAGCGATGAGGACATTTGCATTGGCACGCCCATGGCCCTGTGAACTTGGTGCTGATATTGGGCGTAAGGATTCTCGCGTCGACAATAAGCGGCTGTTATGAACATAATAACACAGGTAAAGATAGCCAAGACAATAACTAGCAATAAACTAAGAGCGTTCCATAGTGAAATTTCACCACCAAAGAAGGAGCCAGCCGACGTTCCCGCGATTCTGCCGCTCCAATCACATCTAGCCTCATCACTGTTATCAACACAATGATTCACATCATCACAGAATAAAGATCTCGATATACAGAGATGATTCTGGCATAGAGCATAGTCTGGTGGACAGTCTAGTGCGGGTAGATCGTAGACAGCCGTCACCACTAACCGGAAACCGTCGCCTGCTTTGCTCTTGCTATCCGAGGAGAATCGCATTGTTAAGAAGGTTCCTGTTGTTTTGATAATATACGCATTAGCTAAGCTATCACGGCACGAAAAATCCTTGATGCTCTGTTGTCCATAATCTAGATCACCGTCAAACAACTTGAGATGGTCATCGCAGCCAAGTTTGAGCTCTTCGAAACGAATAACGAAATGCTGTTGAGCTGACTTCGTCCTAAATGTTATCGTGCAATTAACATCGGTGTCAGCGATTGACGATAGAACAGCTCCCTCAACTCGTTTTGTTATTGGAAATTGTGACTTTCCCGCGCATAATTGGGATATCAAAACTGTTGCAAGGAGTGCATAGGGAGAAAGCCTCTGGTTAACAAAGTTGTACCCCTCTGGAAAATTTCTCTCAATAATCAAGACAACTTACATTGGCCGGAGTTTCTATTGTGCTGACCAATAAAATTATTGGCGCTTGACTCGGACGAGATCTGTGTTGGCAGTATTGATACAAATATAAAAATCCAGACGGAAACAAACCAAGTTGAACCAAAGATCGACTCGACAAAATAAGATCTCGATCGGTATTTTGTTGAATTATTCCAAATAGGCTTGAGTTTGGCATTTCTTGCAGGGATAATTGTAGCGTGTTTACAATCAATGAGGGTGCCGTAGTCATCTTTGGACCTAAAGTGAGGAATGTTACTGCCCATGATCCTCACTTGGTTCGCAAAAGTCCATCGATGATCCAATAGGCAAGAAAATTAAATATGCTACCTTGAGTGTAACAAACTGGACGATCTTCTTGGTAAACTAGTACATAAACCCAAGTTGTTTGCACCATATACATGAGGGTCTGCTACTTGGGACGTTTGATGAGTCGCGAGCTTTACGGCTGTCCAACACCTAAAACTTTCTGCCAGTGGGTGGTCATTCATCCGAGGTCTCTGGATTTTTCAGTCTACCAGCCCAGTATCGACATTGATATCTGCTCATCTATCGTTTTGCACTTGAGATCAAGTCGCAGGTTGCCGGTTGAGGTTCGAATGAAAGCTGGCTTCTCTGAGATGCTTACGGTGAGCCTTTTTGCTCACTTTGGGTCCAAGCGAGCAAATTTTGCCCGTATTTTCTTTAGTAGCCTTCGAATAATATCATCCTTGGTCACCTTCAGAGGGGTTTTATTAGAAAGGAGGGATCACTCAGAGAGAAGGAGGATATAACCATTTTACGTAAGCGGTGGCGGCGCTACGTGCGCTTATTAGCGCTGCGCGTGCAACCTGGGGTCCCTGTGGGCGCGAACGCATAGAGAAATATGTCAATAAGGATGAGGCGCCCATAAGTGCGCTAGGCTCCCATAAGAGGCCAAAAGGAAGGTGGTTGTATGTCTGCGTACAGGAGACGCGAGTGGCGCCGCTCTCTGTAATCATGCCCTGCTAGACTACTTCAGCGCTCTGCCAGCTGAGGGCGCTTATATTACCTAGCACCTCTCAGGATCCAGAGAGTCGGCCCCGCAAGAATTCTCGCCCATTAGCTGATTGCGGCACCCTCTTCTCTACTGAAAGTTTCATCAGCATTCTTTTCAAGTTTGGGGCGAGAGTTTACAGCCACTAGGGTTGAAGGCTTCAATCGTTAAGCCTAAATTGTAGCCGCCAGGCGAACAACCTAGAGGGACGGTTGGTTAGTTGCGATGCTCGAGAAGCTAGAAATGAACGACGATGCCCGGCAGGCCCGTTTGTTCATCCATCACCTGGCAGACAGACGAGAGCTCGACTTATCCAAGGGTGGTGTGTGGCTAAATCTGGTGGAGGGCCGCAGTAGCCGTGGACTTGTTAGCTCAGTTCAATTCAACTCAGTCTCCGGTGGACTACGCTCAACCTTGTGCAGAGAAGCCACCAGGACTAGAGGGTAGAGGCCCATTGTCGAATTGTGTGTCGAGCAGTTGACTGTTTGCTTTGGTAGGAGAGTTGGACCGGGAAAAGAGAGATCCTGAAGCCGGGGATCGTACCAAGGAGCAATATTCCCTTTCCCCCACTTCCGCGACTCCCTATCCATTTGAAGCGCCATTCTACTCGATTCACTCATAACAACGCAACGGCTTAGCCACTAGTTGAAGTACATGAGGTTGAAGCACAACGGGCGGATACATCACCAATATCAATCAAAATGAGCACCAAAAAGAGCCATTACTGCTGCAACAACAATGGCATCATAATAAACATTAGTCATTTTTAGACTAGTTGCTGTGGTTGAAAGGCATCTGGTTGGCAGCCGGCCTGGCTGTTCAGTTTTTGGTACTATTTTGATCCGAAATCGCGTCAACAAAACATTTTAGGATTGGGCGGAGGGTTGCTTGATCCATTTCTAGGAGCCACTAAGCCGGCTAGAAACGGCAGGTTCAAGTTGTCAGGCGCGATTCATCTTTCAATTGGCCACCAGGAGCGGGAGGGGACGGAAAAGCGCAGCCTTTATGATCTTCTTTTCGCCTTGGGATACACAATTCATGAATGCTATGTCAGCAAGTTGCTGGCGCCAGCACTGCTCATGGTTTGCCTGCTATATTGACGCATAAAAGCGGCCTAATGATCACTTTTATGCGTCATCACTATGGACTATTACTATCACTATTATCGCTATCACTATTACTCCAACCAAGAGCCAACAATCGGTATGATTCTGTTCTGTTCTGAGTCTATCTGACGTGAGTTGAACTCAACAGGATCGTTTGGATCTCTCGACTTTCACTCGCTGGTTGGCGCTAATCCGAGCAAGTGTGTTGACTTAGAGCTCGCGGGAAATGACGGAGAGGTTTGTGGCAGACAACGGATGGTTTGTTAACGTAGATCCCATAACAGATGGAGCCGGGCAGCGATTGGTGAACGTGAGTTGGCTGATTAGCTGGTTTCGTTTGGCCTGCACGCCTTCTAACACGCAACTCTGGTCCAACTGGTGCCCCGGTTGGGTCCGTTGTTCCTGGATTTGAGCTAGCGAGCAAGCAATTCACAATAGCACACAGGTGAGATCCGATCGAGTCTTTGGCTTGGGAATTAATTTGTTGCCCAGGCCTTCGATCCTATGGCTTGTTCACGAGCTTACCATTTCCAGCTCTGGGAGAGAACCTTGAACGCATGCCGACTAGCAGTCTGTTGTGACGGTTAAACTGCTCTTTCAATCGCTCACTTCGCGCTTTGCCGCCAGTCTTGACAGTTGTTATGCTGCTCGCCCAACCGCCTGCTCCACGCTCTTACAATTTGTGGCCGATGGAGCAGCTTGGGCGCCCATCAGCAACCATTAGAGGCCAGGCGGCGGTAGATGCTGGCACCTGGGGCCGACTGGCTCGAGTCGAGTTTGGCCGGATTGAGAGGGGAACAATGGGTCTCTCTTGAAGCACGCAAGAGGCGAGGACACCAAGAGGAGGCGGCTTGGGTGCAACTTGGGGCGGTGTGATATTTGGGCTGGTTTACAAGCCGGGCGCAGGGAGAGCTGGGGTTTCGGCGCTTTTGTTGCCAAAGAACTGGTGGTTGCCGCACTTTCCCCTTGCCCGGCAATGGGGGTTGCAGGTCTCTCGCACTGGGCACTGCAACGTGTGTGTGAGAGAGGCTTGATATGGCTCCAGGCTAGCGAACTATCAGCGTCCGCCTCAAGCTCCTTGCATCTCCCTCTCTTTCTCTCTCTGGCATCAATCGAGCCGAGGTTCGCTCAACAATTGGTCCACTGTTGCTGATTACATGCGCGAGCCTGCGCTGAAATTGAGCTTGCAAAGGCTGGCGGCCGGGCGAACTAGCGACCTTCTATGGGGTTGTGAGCATGCGTAGGAGCGAACTCTGGGCCGAGCGAGACAGGGTGGCGGCGGGTGGTTGCGTGGCGCGCGCAGTAACTCTGCACTGCTCTGCCGGCCGCCTCTGCGCTCGCGACTCACTTCTGCCCGGCCAAGCTCTCGTTCGGCCAGACTGGTTGCGAGCGGGCAGGCCGGCTGACTGGCTGGGCCAGTACTGTTGGAGCAGTCGTTTGTTGCGCTGGGCGAGCGCGAAATTTCAGCCAGCGAGAGGGAGAATTGCGCACGAACGCGCATAAGCACACAAGCTTGCGCGTTAAGCCTCAAAACACAGGCGAACAGTCCACGCGAGCAAACTTAACGAGAGAGGAGTTCGGCCGCGAAAGTTTGTCGTCGTCGTCGTCGTCGTGCAAAGGGAGAGATACACATTTGGGAACGGGGGCTTGTGTGTGCGTTTGTTGTCTAGGGTTTGCCAGCTGTTAAGCTCCGTCCGCAATTCTAGCTATTCTCGTTCCGGCGGCCAAGTCGGATATCGTGTGCTCTCTCCGCCTCTCTTGCCTTCGTCGTCTTGACATTGCTCGGCGGGCGAGGAGTGGGAGAAGAATTTTTCTAGGTGGGCGACAGTTTTAATAAGCAACCAGATGGGCGAAAATGTGAGCAGAGCCTCGCGGGGGCAGCGGCCTTTTTAACAAGATTGAGCAATAAGAATCGAGACAGTGCAGCAACCAGAACAAAGAGCCGGCCAACTGACCAACCAAACCATGTCAACGTCGGCCTATTACAATTTTATAGCCACCAACAAGGCGACCAGCGGAGGCGGCGCCCACTTCCAGAGACAGGCGGCAGTCTCACCCTCATCCTTTGCAACCTCCTCCAGCGACTCAAGCTCCAGTTTGAACCAATTCAGCTCGCTCACCGCAACCTCAACGGCCTCAAGCTCATCCTCAAGCTCCTCCGCCTCCTCAACCACCTCCAATTCAACCTCCAACTCGCTCAACTCGATGGGCCCCCAATGCAGACGCGCATCAAACCGAGATCTCCTTCGTCGATCCTCCATTACGCCAACCCAAACCCACCACATCTCACACACACTACATGGCCATACCCTCCAATCGCTGGAACCAAAACCGCTCAAGCCGTTCAAAACGCGCAGCGACTACTTGGAGGCCATGAAAGAGGACCTAGCCGAGTGGCTGAACAAACTCTACCCAGATCTCCACCTAACGCCGGACAACTTTTTCACAAAATTAGAAACGGGTGCCATCATCTGCAGGCACGCAAACAATGTCACTCAAATGGGTTGCAATTCAATGCTTGTAGACCAGCAACAGCAACTTTATCTGCCAGAATATAATCAGATTAGTGAACCAAATAACAACAACAATAGCTTGGCCAGTGATTCGAGCAAAAACTCCTCCATTTCAAGCCACTCAAGTGGTCTATCCTGCGCCACCTTCAAGTCAACGCCCCAAACAAGTCCCACTATGCTAAATTCAGTAACAAAGTCACCTTCCGATAGGACCAGCGCCATTAACTGGTTTCAAGTCAAGATGATATCCTACAGGCAAGACGCATGCCCAGGCACTTTCTTCGCTCGTGACAACATCTGTCAGTTCATCCTATGGTGCCGGTCGTTGAACATTTTTGAATGCTTGCTATTTGAAACCGATGATTTAGTTGCGAGAAAAAACGAAAAGAGCTTTATCCTTTGCTTGCTTGAAGTTGCGCGGATCGGCTTCAAGGTTGGCATGCCTACACCACTAATCATCCAACTCGAACAAGAGATCGATAGGGAGATCGAGAACGATGCCAAACTGCAAAAACAGCTAGCAGCAAAGAAGTGCCAACTAGACCAAGGAGATTCTGATGATAGCGAGAAAGACGACACAATCGACAGCTATGGTGACGATGAAGACTGCACAGAGCTTAAGCAACGAAGACTCGAGTTGGATGATACGGTCAACGATTCAGAAATTGAGACTAAAGAGGAAGAGCCTGAGCTGGAGGAGACGAAAGTCATTGAAAAAGAGCAAGAGTTGGGACCGCAACCGCAGGTGATTACTAACGACTTGGTTTCTCTTCATGAAAAGGTAAGTCTCATTGACTGAAATCTAACTCAGATCTTCTGCTCTATTCTCTCGCTGATTCTGTTAACGATCACTGCAACTTTCTGGCTCGTTGTTAGTATCTACAGAATCTCAGAGATTGTTAATCGTACTGTCAGTCTATTCGGAAGTCGCTCTACAATTGTAGATATGGACCTCAGATTTTCTGGGGTTATTTAAAACCATCCCCATAGTCCCATTGCGATGCACCTATCAGAGTATATGTGAGATATCAGAGTTCTCAGTCGCTATTGTCGGGCAGGCACAACGCATCGGCTGCCTACCATAGACATTCCAAAGCCAGCGGATTTCAACGTACGAATCCTGTTCAGCTTAGCACCGCTCTTGATTACGCTCAAATGGTGAATATACAAATGGTGTAAAGAGGCGCGTTGCTGTGCGACAAGAGCGAAGATTTAAACGGTAGCTCGGGCGTTCGAGTGGACCGCAGACCAAATTGATTGTTGGTGAGACACAGCCCACATCCAGACGCAACTGGTCCTAAGTCGCCTGCTGACCGCGTAGTTTGTTGATTTCTCTTGGGGAGTCCAAACCGTCTACTGATTGTCTGGCCGGTCCATTTTCCTTCTCTATCCGGTCTCAGATTTCTGGGGTCGATTTGATTGGCTTAGCCACCAGCTTGTTGAATATTCTGTTCGTATCCCGCAGGCATTCCAGAGGTAGTTGATGGTTGATTCAGTCCAATCACGTCAAACTCAAGACTCTTTCTCTCATTATTCCCTCGGTCCGTTTGAAGTTCCCTATCCGAATCCATATTCCCGATTGAACCTCGGTCTGAGTCTTCTACCTGGATCATGCTGTGTTCAATTGGGGCAGCGTTACTGTCATAGTAACCTGGTAGAGAATCGAGCTTTCAGTCACTCAGTGGTAGACGCGCCATGACCTTCGTTTCTTGTCGCCAGTGCCTCCAGCATTGAAGAGGATTTCCCTTGCCTGTTCAGCTCACTCGCAAATGAAGATAGTCGGCTGCAAAACGTCTCAGAGCAGACCGTGGCAATTACGGCCATGAACATCATTAGAGTTGGCAAATCAGCTAATCTGGTTCGCATCTTTGTAGATCTTTCTGCCTCGAGGGCATCTGGGCTTAATTTCGGGCGAGAAACTGATGTTGATGGCCACTTTATGCCTGTACTGCGCTGAATTGTTATGATGATGTGGTTCACTCTACATTGAAATATGAAATCGCGATTGAGACGTCGCTATGATCGGCGTCAAACGGACTCTGAAAGTCGGTGGCGTCAACTATGCTCGTTGAAAAGGTCTTTCATCATCATATGTTTCGAAGGGTAATATTCTATAAAATTGGCACCTCCATATATGTCGTCAGAGCACAAAAAGAATCGTGCCTTCATTGCAGTCACCATACAATGTTTGGAGCAACCGATAAAATTCATTAGGTTCGAAACTAATTGCGAGTTCGGATTTATTGGTTGTATTTGCAACGGCGGGAGCACAAAGATGTGCCTAGGTTGCCTCATAAATTGAACAGACCGTGACTCTGCCTTGTCCTTATATCCTAGCATCAGTGGGCTGGAATAGGATTTAAACTATCAACCACCAGTGATATATCGGCTTTTATCTCTTTCGCGAGATCCCAAATTTGTTTCGTGCTACTCAGAGTTTCCACAGATTGTGTATAAGGGTTATAACGGAACACAGCCGGGCGTGGGATGCTCAGGGCAAAATCATGCAATTTTGCCTGAGCATCTGCGAAACTCTCTGCCAGGAAGTACACCGGTTGATATTCGGTTATGGGATACTTCTGTGACCCGGTTATAACTGGATCAAAGGGCAATATCTTTGGTTTATCACTCATTGAGTACTCAAGCTCGCCGAAGCTAGACAATAAACCAGCGCCGTAAGCTTTTAATTGGCCATCCTGTTTACACAATCCAAACTCGATTGTAAACCAATAGCATGTGGCCAACTTCTCAATGTACTCGTCTGGCGCGCCCAGCGAGGCCAATCCTATTTCCTGCGAGAATCTAGCAAACTCTGAATTGGCGAACAGAGGTGCGTGCCCAAGTAATTCATGGCAGATATCCGGTTCAGGTGTGTAGTCTGGATTTGCATGATGCCGAATATATTGAGTTGAGTGAAACACCCTGTAAGCTAAGCCCGCCAAAAAATCGCGTGAGCTCAACAATCCAGCAACAGGTCTCAGTGTGAATCCGGTCGAATCTTTGAGAAAGCGGCTCACGTCCTCAAGTTGCGGGATATTGTCCCTCCGATAACCGCAATTCTCTTCCATAAGCGGGAAAATGTGATTATATTCGCGACATGCATACCTCTTGTACAAATGGACCACCCTATCGTATATGGCCGTCCATGTGTCAATCTCTCGCTGATTGTATTCTACCCTCGGTATTGGCTCGCCATGTCTGTATTTTTTGGCAATATCTGCGAAATACTTCCTTCTAGCACGATATTCGGGATCCTTAAAACCAGGATGGTCGGCATCAAGCTCTGCGCCGCACATCAGTATGTTATCGGAAAATGTGTCTAGATCCCGTACCCTTGTCGGAAACCAGGGAATTGTCGCCTTAGTCTCCTTGTCACGACTAATCACATCTAGATAAATGGTCTCCTTTTTCAACTCCTCTATCACTTCAGTAGCATGGTGACGGCCATCATATACAACCATGAACTCATAGCAGTCTGGCAACTTCTTGGAAGACCGAGATTCGATGTGCTTCAGATTAACTCCATGATCCTGGAAGAGCTTAAGAACTTCGGCTAGAATCCCCACTTTGTCCTTGAGTGCGAAGATGACTGTAGAATCGCCATGACAGTCAGCTTGAGCTATATAGGAGCTCTCGCGGACTTCTTGTGAGTGATTTGCCATATTGATGAGGAGTCACGAGATGAAGTTTCAGACTAAATGAAATACAGTTTTGGATATTGAATTCGACAGCTCAGATAGGATTGTCATTACGAGAGGGCTGCATTTAAATACGCATTACCCAAGCGCCGTGAGCTAGATTATGAACGTGAGTCAACCGGTCTCGAGGTAAACTGTCAGATGAGTGAGACTTTATCGCAAGTAATCACATCATGACTCGTAGTCCACCATAATCGTGCATCCAATCTAGACTCAGTTGCCTCGTCATGGTGTCGTTAAGCGACTCTCGAAGTGGATAGAAGATGATAGAAGAATTGTTTTGATTGACGACTCACTAAGCAACAAGCATTGCTTGGACTTGAATGGCTATCGTGTTTGTATCTGGCCATTTAGGACATTGCAAGCCTATTTGATCTGCGCCGCTGTGCTACATTTCAGAGTGTCTACATATCAAAGATCGAGACGAGAGTGATGAACATCGTAAGAGGCAAAAGTTTATTGATCATCGTGCAAATCGAATTTACCATTGCTTTTCATGATGGGCAAGTAGAAAGGGCGAGCAAGGCGGCAGATCTAGCATGTTTCTTGGTCCCAATCTTGATTGGCATAAGCTGGTTTAAGCTGCCTCTCGTAAGATCATACAAGAACTTTTCTCTTTTCGTCTTACCATTTCATTACTCGACTTGTTGCAAGGAACGGTGGAACCTCTTCCTTGATTGCAATTAGCCAGCCGGTCCAAAAACTCAATCTAATGTCTTACGGCAAATAGTTCATCCCCAACTCTCGCCCATCAAACTTGCTGGCATTCGCAAAACCTCCCTCGCTCTCTCATCTAAACCTCTGACACCATCCGAAGTCTGCCCTCCAGAGATGCGTCTTATTTTAAGGAGGTTAAGCAGTTTCCCTCGCTCTCTCTCTCTCTCTCTCTCTTTCTTATTCCCTCTCCCTCTACAGCCAATCTTGCCGCTCGTCCGGTCTGCAGACCGGACGATGGTCAGCCTGCTAAACTTTGAGTCATGCAAAATGCACACACTGTTTTAGGCTTCAGACCACGTTCGAGGCATTAAGGGAGTGAAAGAGGAACTAGTACAAGGGAATAGAAGTACCTGAGAGACTGCCGTATCATTAGAGCTCTCCAGCCCGAATGAATGTGATTAGCGGATCCAAAGGGAATTTACGCTTACCTTGGTGGCGGGCAAGGCTTGGCTCTGTTGTATTCGCGCTTGTGTGCGCGGCCAGCTTAGTAAACTGAGGCGAGTGGGAAAAGTCTCTCGCTCGAGAGTTTGTCTTGGAGATGGTTAAAAACAAGGCTGCGGGCATCCAAGGAGTCCAGAAATTGATTAACACGCCGACCAAGGGCGAGATTGCATATTACAGAGTCCAAGCATGAGCGCCTCGCTAGCCTGCGCATCTTCCGTGGCTCCCGATGGATGCATTTGATAACACAGCAAACATACAGGACTGCTCTGCCACCAACCACACTAGCTCACCTCTCTGGCTAGGCATCACAGTCTTGACCGAGCAAACGAGGTAAAGAGAGAACTGCTTAGGCCACGTCCATACAAGCAAATACAGGCCCAGATGCGATAGCTTAAATTCTTCATGGCCATACTGGCCTTACAGTTTTTAGAAGCTCGGCGACTGGTCGGGCATCTAGCTGATTCTACTCGCAGCGGTTTCGGTTGCCAAAGGCATGATTTTTTGTTGTTGCCATGATTTTGCTCGTGCGGAAATCTCGATATTTGTGGCATTTTTCGCTTTGTCATCCTTGTGACTTCGATTGACCTACACCTGGCAGAGCATCAGCTATCTAAAGAACCCGCACAGGCATCTTATTCGAAGTTGGCCATGCAAATTGGATGGCCTCGCTAAGAATGAGATCGCAACAACCCTGAGTGGAAGACAAGTCTGCCCAGTCTCATGTGGCTTGCGATCGAGTTAGTCATTAGGCTAAGAGCAACTCAGACTGGGATAATCAAAGAAAGCGTCTTTTGAGCCAGTTATTGGTCCCCTGGAAGCGGGTCATGACAAGCCTGCCAGACGGATACCGCGAGCGAGTTTCAAAGTTCACCCATTCTTCATTTAACACTGATCACTGTGTGCCTTAGTCTATTCTGTACTAGAGATACTTTTGCGGTGAGGGTTTTGATGTTTGACCAACAGTGTTTGTTGTTGTCGATTGTGTTTGCCCATTGTCTATAGCTAACCAGTTTATGTATTCGACCGAAAAGCAAGCGCGTTCATTTGTGCTCGATTGAAGATTCGGAAGCTGTTGCAAAGCTATGCTCTACCAAGTACCCCTCTATTCATCAATCATGGAGCGTCAATCCAACTTCCAGAAATCGAATGATTCCTGACAACCGTTCAGCACATTCGGCTAAGCCGAACGGCCAACAAACCTAGATGGCCTGTCCATTTTCACATACATCCCTCACCCTCCATCTGAGCAACCACCCCACCTCTCTCACTGTTTTGACCTGACTCGAGCGTCCATAGAAGTACTGATTGGAATCTTGTTCGCCAATCCTATTCTCTCTGGAAACTTTTGGCAATAGTTTGAATGCGTAATTGCACCGACATGCAAATTTGAGTTCAACATTTCATTCGAACAATCACTAACTAATGTGCTCTCGTGATTCCTAAATCCCCTTCCTCCAATACAGGTAGTACAACTACTCTGTCAGTGCACTTGTCCAACACAGTTTCCAATGGTCAGAGTTGGAGATAACGGAAAATACAAAGTGGGTGATAAACTTATTATATTCGTTAGGATTCTTCGCAGACACATCATGGTTCGCGTCGGTGGCGGTTGGCAAGAGCTGAGCGAGTTTCTTCGAGTCAAGGATCCATGCCGGTCAAGACTGTACCAGACTCACGCAAACTCGCAACACAATCAGCAAGCTCATCCTAACGTCCACCACCACCCACAGCTGCACGCTAGACAGGTGCTCAGCACAACGGCTGTGTCTAGATCTCGTCTGGCTGAGATCAGTAGTCATTCAAATAAGGGTCATCACAACTTTTCGAGCAATGGTGGCCAAAGGTTGATCTCAGGTTCAGCTTCTATGGGCTGGCTTTCAAACAACTCCTGAATTAATGCTGAACATTTCGAACAGTCGAGGATGTAAAAGGGACCAGGAATAAATTGCCAAAAATCGCCAACTACGAAAGTTACCTACGTGTTCTCAAAAAAAGCGAATAAAATTCACAACCTGTGCTATCATTATTACTTTGGTCTGGTCGTAACTAGACTTTTGGTGAAATGTACACCATTGTAATTCAAACAATTGTTAACCTTATACAGACAGTTGCACGAACCATGTATCTGTTCTTGGCTCCTCGTACTCTAGTTTTCAATCACTTTCTACTTCACTGAGCGCCAAATTTTGTTGGATATGTTTGCTAGGGTTTGAGCTGGTTTCAAGTGAAGATGAGCGTCTTCTCAAGGGTGTTGTCGTTCAACCTTAGCTCGATTATCTGGTTTGGCGCGGAGGGCCAACTCTTATTCTTATCGAACCAGAAGTTTCGTGGATCTGGCAAGCAGACTATGACAACTGGTTTGAATACTATGGTAAGCTGTTCGAACAATGAGGATTCGAATGTGCTCTTGATCAAGGTTGGAGGCTGCATTCTGTGACCGACAATTTTATCGCAAGGGTGGTAAAGGCTTAAATACTCTAGATGCTCACTTTCTGAAAATTGTTTGCTTAGTATGATTATCTGAGCGCTGGATGAAATGTCGAGGTGAACTCGAATCTTAGATAACAAATTTTGCACCAAGTACCCAACCTGATAACCAGACACGTATTCGTGAGAGGAGTCGATTAAAATCCAGAGTAGAAACTTGTAAGGGCAATCATATTGCTCTTGATCCCCCTTATGAGAATCCGTTTTGAACGCAAATACCTTGCCTACGGTATCTAAATAGCCTAAGCTATACGAAGAGGTTGGATCGCTCAATTTAAAATTTTTAAACTGAGCTGATGATGCTAGGCTCACGATACAACTATCGAATTTTGTATCCATTTTCTCCCCTACTCGCTGAAACCTCAACTCAAAGCTAGACCGGACCATCTCGTCAGATATTATTGGAATTTGCCTCTTCTTTTCACCTGTGGGCAATTGCGTACCGTCATCCTCGTCATCGTCCTCTTCATCGCTGTACCATACGGCCCTCGATCCTAATTCAGTGATTTCTCCGAAATATGTCGCTGACATCATCTTGCCAGATCTCGACAAGGCTACTAATGTCGTGATGGCTGTTGGTGAACCCCTTATGACAGCGCCGACCAGTATCGAAACTGCGCGTTAATGTTCTATTCCTTGATTTTGATGACAAAGCCCCCTCTCTCTCAGTGGAAATCTCGATGAACGCTATAGATAGTTGGCTGCAGAGGGTCTTTAAGTAGCATTGTCCCGTGGGCAAGACCTAGAACGTATGGATAAACTGAGCCGAATGATCACCAACGAGAATATGCTCTGTAGTTGACTGGGATCTGAATTGTAAGTTGGACAAATATGTTAGGATCCAAATTCGATTGTGGATCAGATGAAGCGCATCCATTCGGATGACTCCGCGTGATTGATTTCGTAACATGTGCACCTTGAGAATTTGGGCATACAAATTGGGCTCCACACAAAACATCGACACCCGCGCGAAATTCGACTCGGTAATCAATTATGTATCCGGGGACCTGTATTTTCTTCCTTGAAAGATAGAAGGCTGACTGAAAGGGCAAAAAGAAATGAGTATCGGTTTTATTTGTTCTCAAGTCAGTATAATCGCCGACCTCCTTGCAGTCTGAGAGGCCAACAACAGATACAACCTACAAGAGTTGATTGGTCTGATCTGAGAAACCAAACAAACCCAATCCTAAGATAAGACACAATGTCACCTCAAGAAAGCTAACAGTTTATTGTCATATCTCGGAAATCGCGCTCTTACTGTCGCGAGACGAATCTCATCCCTCTGATAGTGAGATGTGTGGTATATTGGCGATATTAAGTGACAACAATATTGATAATGCGGCGAGAGGTGAATTGATCGAACTGATAGATAGAAGGGGACCTGACTATAAGTCAGACCTTCTCCGACATTCTACTAGAGGTGGACCCACCTTGCTGGTCAAAGCCGCTGTGTTGCACCTCAGAGGTACTGAAATGCAGAGGCAACCTGTTGTGGACGAATTCGGCAACATCCTTATGCTCAATGGAAACATTTACAATTACGCTCAGGAGCCTTTGGAGAGCGAACATTCTGATACATTGTTCCTGGCTAAAGCTCTGATATCGTGCAAGTCTAAAGATGAGGTTGTCCGAGTTTTCGCAAATATCGATGGGCCATTCGCATTCATCTACTGGAGTGATCGACTAAACACTCTATTCTATGGAAGAGATTTGTTAGGTCAGAAAAGTTTGTGCCACTTGCTGGGGAATGACACATGCCCTTTAGCAATTTCATCGGTCGCTCTGCAAAGATCGGATTCATCCTCCACCTGGGCCGAGGTTGAACCTAGCATCCAATGCTTAGAATTTGAAACCAACACACTGGTCGAACGGACAATTTATCTCTGGGCTTTGGGTTCCTTATATCCGGAAGCGTCTCAAACATCTTCAAGGGCCTCCCAAATAGAGTATAAGCACATCGAGCCCGTAACTTTATCACCGTTGAATGATGACCACAGGCCCAGCAACGATTTCAATAAAATCGATATGGAGACAGCCTTAGACGGGTTAGAAGATAAGTTTGTTCACGCAATATCTAAACGTATCAGGTATAACCGAGACACTTGCTTGACCTGTAGAAATAGAGATTCATCGCAATCATGTCGCCACTCGAAGGTTGCTGTCGCGTTTTCGGGCGGCATCGATTCCACAATGATCGCTCTCGCACTGGATAAAGTCTATAGCGAGACGGAGACAATTGATCTTGTAACTGTTGCGTTCATGGCCGACTCTCCTGATCGAAGTTCCGTCGAAAGCGCATTCAAAGAGCTCCGAGTTTTGCGCCCAAGAAGAAATTGGCGACTTGTCCTATGTGACGTCGATCAGCCGACCCTACAGAAAGAACGATGCGCTTCAATCAGACATCTGATTGCCCCTTGTAATAAAGTCATTGATGACAGTCTAGGTTGCGCATGTTGGTTCATCAGTCGCGCCCAAGGGCGCGCAATCGACAGTAGAATGGACGATCTGACATTCGATCTAGTTTCAAAAGACTTCATCCGATATCAGGCCACTCAACCATCAACATCATCTTCATTCGGCGGATTATTGGATAACTACACGAGTCCAGCCACAACATTCTTTCTAGGAATGGGTGTCGACGAGCAACTGGGTGGCTACAGGTCTCATTTAGTTGCCTGGACGAAATCAGGGGCTGCCGGAGTCATCAAGGAGATATCCCATCAAATGATGAGACTCCCCTCAAGGAATTTAGGTCGGGATGATCGAACTTGTTCTCATCATGGACGTGATGTAAAACTGCCATATCTTGACCATGACTTCGTGTCATTCGTTAACCATCTTCCCCTAGGATTGAAAATGAATCTTGATGAGAGTCGAGAGATTGGTCCTAAAAAACTGCTTAGAGAATTAGCGATAAGATGGGGCTTGCATGAATCAAGTAGACGAGTGAAGCGTGCACTCCAGTTTGGATCTCGAATTGCCTTACTAGAACGATCGGAGGAAAAGGGTAACGAGCTGTGTCTCCGACTAACATGATTGATTTAATGTTGTAATGATACCCTAGGATTCAGTCGATTCTATAAGGGAATGATTTCAACAGAGAGAACGTCATAAATTTGAACACAATTATAATAATCGTTAACCATAATACGCTGTAGAATAAGTCTGAGTCTTCTGCATCACAAACATGCATTACGTATGGCTTTACGTCGTCACAGGTCTTGATGTCGAGAGCGAAGGTCTGAGCATCAACGAATCGCTGAGACAGTTTTTCGAATACTTCAGAGATCACGAGATTGTCACTCGAGTTAGTATCGGTAGAGTTGCTTCTTGGAAACATGTAGTCGATTACATGTTTCACCTGAGGGGTCATTCCCTGGATGCTGACTTTCTCGCCGCCATCTGATATCATCTCATCGTCACACTCGCAAACATTGAACCCATATCTCGCTGTCATGACACCTGTGAGTCCATGTTTGAACGGGCTTATATAAGAAAGCTTGCGCATCCAGCTTGACATCCGGGTCGACCTAATGAGGAATCCGGACAGCATTACAAATGGAAGTAGACAACTTTGCCCCAAAAGTACGGAGACATTAACGTTGTTGACGAATATCGATCCGCATAACAAACCTAATGAGTGTATTGTGTAACCAACAAGAAAAACTATGTAGGCCACAGAAAACATTCGCCACTCCAGGAACGATGGCATTTGTCCAGACAGAGGGTATGATAGCAATATGCTTATGGACGGAAATAGCAATTCTAATGGTAGGTCGGCCAATGTTTGCGCAATGAAATATGGCGCTGGAGAATATAAGCCGTTGATTGTCTCTTTCTTGAACATGTGCATGGTTAGGGGGTAAAATGATGCTGTAGTAGAGATGATATTGATGGCAAAACCATACATGAGTATGAAAAAGAAGGACAAATTTTCGAGGCTCAACCTTGTCTCTTCGACATTCTTTGCAATGAGCCCATTGTTTATGTTCTTGCTCATTCCCTCTATATTAAGTTGAGTTTCTAATTTTGGGCAGTTGTTGGGTTTACCCATATCTGTGCCAAAAACGACCAACATCATCAAGGGTAAAAGCGTGTGGAACACAAATCGTGACCTAGTAAAAGTAGGGTTCCGTATAACAGATAGCCAAGATCTATGAGTTAGTATGAAGATGTGCCGGAAAGACTGAAGAATATTGTTCGAGTGGCTCGATAAGCAGTTGCTAAGTTGATGGCTTATATAATAGAATTCTGAAGTCGAACTTGTGTTGTCACTGGAAACACTAGTGAGTTCTTTTGTCTCTATATCTACACCAGTCCTATCTAAATCGAGTGTCCGGTCGATAGTCTTGCTAACCGGATGCTGAATTTCGTAGATGAGAGAATGTTCGCTCAGCGACAAGCTCTTATCTTTGATGGTACAGAATTTCCAGTTCTGAGAATTGTTTATACCAGATCTAGATTTGACCAATCTTTTTAAGTATAGCTGATCGTATTTTTTATAAAATTGAGCTTGTTGAAAAGCTGCCATCCGTCTGATGACGCTTTCTTGTATCTCGTCCGATGCAATTTCAATCAAAAACGAAGCAGGGTTGTAATTTGGTGCTGGTAATCTGACGAGAGCAATGTTTTCAATTGTTTCTCCGACCCGCTTTGGACAACCTTCATATATGACGCGGCCTTTGTTTGATAGAAAATAAGTTTTATCGAAGAGATTAAATACCTCTCTTTGAGGCTGATGAATTGTCACGATCACAGCCATTGGATTCGGAGAGAGTCGCGCGAGATCTCGCAATACCATCACTGTCCTATGACAAGTAAGCGAGTCAAGACCAGTCGTTGGCTCGTCTAGTATGAGAATGTCGGGTTTTGACATGAGCTCACGAGCTATCGACAAGCGTTTCTTCTGACCACCAGAGACGTTTTTGACGGTGACGTCCAGGCAGTTGCTAAGCCCAAGCAATTCGGCTACATAAATGGCATTTGCCTCATGGTCTATTAGAGTCGTCGAGGGCTTACCTTGCGTTTGACTAACAAACGAATCATGCTCAAGGGGATCATCTCCAGATGGAAGTGTGTTAGACCCCTCTTTGATTAAGTTGTTGATTTTTGCTGATTTCAGTTTAGATACGAAAATAAGGTCCTCCCGGACGGTTAGCCACTCATTGAGGTGGTCTTTCTGTGGTATAAAACAGACTTTAAGTCGACTAACGCTCTGACTCTCTACTAGTATCTGTCCAGTTGTGCCAGCTGTTCGATTTTGAAACAGACAGTGTAGCAAGGACGACTTTCCAGCACCGCTTGGACCCATGATAGCTGTTAGTTGACGCGAACTAGCGCTACCACAAACACGATTCAGGATGATCCTTTTGCCATCAATGGTCCGACTTGTATCATGACTATTACTTAGCTTAGCATCATGAACCGACCTGAGCAAGCGACCCTTTACTTTTGTGTACCACCGTCTTGAATCTACCTTGTAAGTAAGGTTGTGCCAAATCACAGTGAAGTCTGATTGTTCCTGTTTGGGAACACTGTAGGTCCTCCGATCATCATCTTCGTTCACATCAGTCTCCGACTGATTACTAAATTGTGTCGGAGATTGCATATTTGACCATGAAATGATTGTATATTGGATGGAAGATGAATGTCGGCGTCGAGGGTCGGTGCTACGTCGGGCTTGGATTGCGAAATGTTTTGGGCGATACAAATCCTCCAGTCATTTTCCGGATTGGCCTTTTGTACTCGCCCAGTTATGCGCTAGACGTCGATGCGTTGGAGCGAAAATGGAGACTGACCTTGGAGCAGACTGATAAGATGGTTGCCTTGGATATATTGAAGCAATAATTCACGAGTTATTAGCTAAAAACATCGAACCTGTTTCCACAAACAACCGCGCTGGCGCACTGTCTCACTGTCTGCGAAACTCAAAACCAAAAATAAATACAAACAATCCAACCATAGCTTTTTCTTTCTCCTCCGTTCTCCAAAGAGTTGCGAGCTCGCTGGCGGCGATTGGCATGTTGAAATTGCATTCTCCAATTAGAGAGGCGCCGATTTTTGTCAAACTCGACTCAATGGTACACACGGAGGCCTGGTTCAAACCTCATCAGAGAGGACACTCCACGCACATGAATAATCAACCTTGGTTAGTCATCGGTGGTTCTAATCAGATTGACTAATTCAGTCACAGAGTCCGGGCTCAGTCCATGACATCTATGAGAGGTCCAACTTGAAAGTTCTCGTAGGGTCTTATCCCTGAGTAAACAACAAGCTCTTGCAGGTAAAACCGTTTGAATTAAATCGAATCCACGCTTCGTGTCCCGGACGGAAGCAGAAACTCACGCGAGCTTTTGATGGCGCCAGATTGGCTGGCAGAGTTGATGCTAGCAGAGCGCTGAACTACCTATCTACCTGTTACCATCGACCGGAGACGAAATGCAAAAGAATAAAAACTCCAATGGCGTGTCACGACCGCTAGAGAGTTACTTAATTGCCTGGGGTTTGACATTAGCGTGATGCTGTTCAACATACTCTAGGCGAAAATTATAGCTCATCATCTAAAAGGTCTTGTTGTATTCGACAGCCGCACCATAGATCCACCTGCGCGGGGGACGAGCCCTCGACAACAACTGTCCTAATGTGTCGGACGTCTGAATGGATGGGTGTACCCTCACGGGCATTTTTATGTTCGCAATGGGATAATAATGCGACAATATTGAAGAGATGCCGCAACCTCGGAGTATATAAATGATGCCGGGACTTGAGGCGAAAGACGATTGCAATTTTCAGATACAGCGTCGAAAGTGAAAGCGAAACCAGGCACGATGGCGCTTATCAGGAGATCGGTCGTTTTCATATTCATCGCGGTCTTGGCACTTTGTATCGCATCGGGGATTTATTGCCAAGAGGAGGCTTCCGAGAACATAATGACAGGCGCGGGTAGCGTACAGATGAGCTCAAGAGAGTCAGACATAGCTACAAACTCGAGCCAAGCGTCAGCTATGAAGACCCTGATAGGGAAATTTGCTTCATTTTTCGGGTAGTTCAGAATTAAACGATCAAAGATGTTTAGTTGACTTGAATCACATCACATTCTTGAAAAAAATAATTTATTAGTATTGTCATAAATTTGCTCCGCAAGGTTGTTTATGTCTTCATCTCTTAAACTCGCCACAACTTCCAGCACTTGGATCAAGTTGGACGGCTCGTTTCGATTCTTGACGGGGAGTTGAGGATCAGATGCGTTTTTGCTTTTCTCAGGAATATTCTTGACGTATTTGAAACTAGCGTGGGTTCTTTTAATCTCGCACCAAGGGCAGTCAGTTTCAATCAAGAGTTTGTCAGAGGGTATCAGTTTGGCAACTTCGAGATTTTGTTCCGTCTTTAAGGAGCAGCCGTTGATGCCAATATAGAGATCGAACTCTAGCAACCTCTTCAGATCTTCATAGCTTCCGTCAAAGGAGTGCACGACCCCACCAGCTGATTGCAACGTATCCCTGTTCCGATCTAGGATTGAGATGAAATCGTCGATAGAGTTTCGATTGTGCAAAAATAGAGGTAGATTTGTGTCGTAAGCTAGAGACAGTTGTAGCTCGAAATAGACGCGTTGAGTCTCTCGAGGGCAGAATTTGAGCCTGTCGTAGTCGAGCCCTAGCTCTCCGATCGCAACGACTTTAGTTTTGTTGTTCAAGGCCAATTCCTTCAAACCAGCCAAATAAGACTCAGGTCCCCCTTGGTAATCTAGGAATTCGTTACAACGTGTAGGATGACAGCCGACGGTAGAGAAAAGCTTCGGACTCTGATTGGCAATCGAAAGTGCCTCCATACTCTCGCTAAGCGTTCCCCCAGTGATGATGATCTTTTCCACCCCGCTAGCTTCAGCTCGAACTAACATATGTTCAAAGTCGTCTCGATGCTTCGGAGTCGAATTATAGATACCCCTGAACATTGGATCTGTTAAGTTGGCACCGATATCGATCATCTTTTTCACTAGTCTGTTGGCCATCCTGAGAGCACTTTTTGTGATTCAGAATAAACACGCCCTAATTGCAAATAAACTGCCAAGGGGTAAATATTCTTGCAATCAATGGTCAATCTATTGTACTGATTGTCTTCGTTGAGTGTAGAATCGATATTGTAATTGCTGTTGTCGGACAATCTCTTCTCTCTCTTCTCTTATAAATGAAAACGTTCCTGTCGCGAACATTTTTAGGGGTGGCGCAAGCCAACTCAAGGCGCGTCAACCCCCCTCTGCGGGAAAAGGGTCGGTACCAAGACTGGGTAGAGGGCGGGTCGGAGAGCGCAGCTCTCTGGGCCGGTCTCTACGCAGTGGACTGTGGCGACTAAAGGCGGGACAGAGATACCGGAGGGCCGCCCCACCAGAAGAGTTTCACGCGAGCGAAGCCGCGGGTAGCCCGGCTAGTATTTCTATAATTTAACAGGCTAAAGCGAACGACAGACTATGAATGTAGCGCAAAGTCTTGCAGTTAGCCGATGCGCATAGCGCGCCATCCTTACCGACCAATCAATGGCACCACTACTCAATATGTCTGCTATCATATTCATTCCCATCATGAGTACGTACTGCTCTTGAAAAACATGACACACATACACAAGCGAGACGATCGCACTGACTGGTGACCAACAGGTGGCATGGTCTAGGTCGATGTCTCCTTGTAGTAGTCGCGCCCGTTGAGGGTAGATTTCAAACTTCCATCCTAAGTAATTAAGCACATTCACCATGATTTATCTCGCCCTTGTACCATCAATTTTACTCATGATCTCAAACCTAACACGATGCCAATCCCTGACACAGGCTAACGAAGTTAGCCGAGTAGATCTAAGAAGAAATGACAACATACCTAGGCACCATACAGGTCACTACAAACAAATGGACTATGTCACCCCTCACAATCCGATAGGTAGATCGATTGTTTTAAGACGCGGCGAAATGTTCAACATAATAATCCACTTGAAACAACCATATAACAGAACTGAGGACAAAATTCGACTTGAATTTAGCTTCGGCGCTCAGCCACAACTTGACAAGGGTACTCTCATCTACCTGCCACTAGCAACCAATCTCAGAGGCAAACACATGGGTTGCGAGCATCACGCAAGCAATTGGATCGTCTCTGAGCGTTCAGACTGACCTACCTGCCAACATGGCCATCGGGATCTGGCGCTTCAAGATATCAGTCAAGCTGCCTCGTTCTAGACGACTCCGGACTTATGCGCTGAGCGAGGCCTTATGTATTCTTTTTAACGCCTGGAGTAAAGACGATGACGTGTTCCTTGCTCGCGAGGATGCGCGCCAAGAGTATATAATCAATGAAGTGGGCAAAATCTACATAGGATCTCATTCGCGACCTACGGGACGGAAGTGGACTTACGGCCAATTCCACGAGGCTGTGCTGCCGGCAGTCCTCTACCTATTGGATAGAACCCGTTTGGATGTAAATGGTCGCTCGGACGTTGTGAAGGTATCCCGTGCTGTCTCAGCTCTAATCAACAGCCACGACGACAATGGACTTCTCGTCGGAAATTGGAGTGGAAATTACGGTGACAGTCTTGCTCCATGGCAATGGTCTGGCTCAGCTGTGATATTTGAGAGGTATTTGAGGTCCGGATGTCGCCCGGTGAAATTTGGCCAATGTTGGGTGTTTGGAGGAGTCACAACAACAGCCCTTAGAACTCTTGGCATTCCCGCCCGAACCATCACTAATTTCGTGTCAGCTCATGACACTGACTTCTCCCTGACCGTAGATAAGCTCTACTCCGAGAGGGGCGATCAAGTCACCGGCATCAATGGCGACTCAATCTGGAACTTTCATGTATGGTCAGATGCTTGGATGGCCCGTTACGACTTGCCGCCAGGCTACGGTGGCTGGCAAGCAATCGACGCAACACCTCAGGAGATCTCCATGGGGATGTATCAACTCGGGCCAGCCTCTCTTGAAGTCATAGAGCAAGGAAAAGTGGGTTACGCATATGACGTTGGGTTTGTATACTCGGAGGTTAACGCTGATTTGGTTAACTGGCGCCTGGATGGGAGGGCGAACTACCAATGGCGAAGAGTACAAGTCCAAACAGGTAATGTTGGACGCAAAATATACACCAAGATGATTGGAATCATCGATGAAAGGTCAAGATTTGGCGTGAATGACGCTGAGGATATTGTATACCAGTATAAGAACATTGGAGGCCCTAATGAGGCAAGACTCGCCCACTTGGAGGCAGCACGATCAGCTGGTTTGGCGCCTCTTTTCGACAATTTAACTCTGTAATGTGATCTCAAATTTGATGCAACAATAGTTGAACTACATACTCACATAAAGCACGCTCTTGACAGCTTGGAACTATATCCAACTAGTTCGGGTTGCTCAATCCCTTGCTCGTTCGACTCTCATGGTTTGTGTTTGAAACGAGCGAGAAACTGCTTCCGTTAAAAAGCTAGTCTGATACTGACTTGTCGGAAAATTAAGGCTCGGAAACCACTCTATTTAGGCAACGAATGATTTCTAAATGCGATTCTATCAGTTCGTTTGATCAAGATTCTTTCGTTACAATATTTAAATAGATTTTTAATATAAAACTAATTTCTTCTAACACAGTATCTCTAGATGAGATTCAACATTGCTTGTCATTGTAAGTTTTTAGACACTTTATAGAATACAGAACAAGACCGATGAGAGCTATTTTTCGGAATCACAGTAAAGACGTTCACTCAAATCAGCAATTTCTTCTGCCTTTGGTGCAATCTCTTGCAAACAGTGTGACAGCTTTGTTCTGAAAGTGTCGGAGGGAGACTTCCGAAGAGGGTTTGAACTGCGGAGACACAAAGAACCGGTTGGACCGTTAGTTGTAGTTGTGGAGATGGGTGCCTGCTTTCGATGATGCTCAGGTGATTTCAGGGATTCATGACCAGTTGGAAATGCTTTTTTTCTCACATCGGACACTGAACTATACTTTCTGTCCCTCTTCTCTGCAATCAACTCATCAACTATCTTATTCAGATCGCCCAATCTAGCGTAGAGATCGTCTCTGATTGAAGTGAGGTGTCCACAGCTTGAGTTCAATTCGGTTATACGAGCGTAGACCTGACGTCGTTGAGTAAGCTCAGAGAGTAGACGATGATCTGTCATGTCAGAAGATTATATCACGTCGAAACTATTGTTGTACTGTGCAGAAAACTATCGAACGAATTTTGCTTCCTCCACAGATCACTAGGAAGCAGCTCGTTCTTTTGAATTGGATTCGTTGAGTCGGTAGTCTTTGTTTTAATGGAAGTCGGTGTTGCAAGTATTTTTTCTGATAATAGTAGGTCGTTTTAAGTTGAGTTAGTTGTTTTGCAATTAGTTGTCAGCCGGTAGAGAACGCTCTCCGCTTACAACTAAAATCGAAGCTGTTCAATATTTTATACTAGTCCAGTGGTTGTTGTTTCATGAGAATCCTGCGTAAAGTGACCCACGGAAATTTGGTCGGGATTTAGAATATCTGTGTAGCATTCTAGGTATAAATGTCTCCATTTGTCCGCCAGTAGATAGGTCAAACCCTAAGATTCATCGTTTGTCGTATTTGCTCGCATAGAAAATTTGACCGCACGCGCGTTCCACAAACAGCGCTGTTCCGTCTATTTGGTTGAATCCAAATCTGATTTCGATCATCGTGTAATAATGTTATTGTAGTTCGACGATACTGTTGATTACAGTGACATTCGCTGTTGAGTGTTAACCTGTATGCATAGGCGTTATCATAAGTAACGCTCTGGGGTCATGGAGCGAGAGGGCGGAGTTCGGGGTCGAGCCGTCCTTTGTGGTGGTGGGGGTGATTTGCCTAAGCTGTTACTTCTACTTCTTGAGTGATGACGGAATTCTTTTATACCTAGTGGACTTCTTGGCCTTTGAACGTGCCTGTCACGCAGTGGTCGATCCATGTGTCCGTGACTCCCATGGTGGCCGCCTCTAGAAACTCCATGGTGATAAGGATAGTCACCGCCATTGTAATGTCCTCGAGATTGGTGGAAAGAGCCTCGATCGCTTCCTGAGCCATAGCCGCCACCAGGGGGTGAGTAGGGTGGGCCACCACCCCTGAAACTTGGCGGTCCACCGCCTCTGCCGCGCCGCGTCCTCCCATGCGACATCTCTGCCTTAATACGGCCACCAGCAATTCTGGTGCCATCTAAATGCCGACAGGCGTCCTCCGCATCCCTGCCATCCTCGAATTCTACAAACGCAAACCCTGGTGGATTTCTGGCAACCCAAACATTCCTGAGGGGTCCATACTTTCCAAATGCACCTTCAATGTCGGCCTTCGAGGCTCCTTCGGCCAAATTGCCTATGTACACCTTACATCCTATTTTCCATTCTCTGTGTCTCGGGGCGCCACCATGATTAGACATATTTGGGTTGACAAATAGTGTTGTTTTGTACAGTAATCTAATTTAGTTTGGAAGGGTCGATCCCATACTACTTTTGTGCATGAAATATCAATTTCGGGACTGATGGGAGAGCGTGTGTAGTGGCGCAGCGTCTCAGGCTTACTTCTGCATGTTCCCGTTGTGCGGAGAGTCAAAACAATGAATACATGTATTTTCAAATCCATGCACTAGGTGGTTTCCCACCGACGTTTTTGCACGGTCAAGTTTGAGCGATGATTTCAAATGCGACGTGTCGAACTTTCTAATTGACACAAGGTGTAATGGTGGTGATGGTGTTGCTACAATCCGCTCTTTTCAAGAATTGTATGTTCTCACGGCTGAAAACAAGATCAGAATTTCTTTTCCCCAGGCTTTCTGGTTGTCGAGAAGCCCAAACGCGCATCAGCAAAATGTTCCCCTGTGCTCGCAAAGCTCTCGTGCGAACTGTGCACGTGCCCCCGAGGCTCCTCAGATCTTCGGTTTGCTCGGAAGCTAGTCAGTCGAAATCACTATCCTGCCATCCTCTTCAAGCCGTTACAACTGACTGGACGCTTAGAAGGTGCTCACTAACTTGATGTTCCAAGGTCCACGGATATTACGGTATTCTACGAGGTACTACTTTATTCTAAGAGACGAACAACAGGAACTAACCCAAACCGAGAGTCGACGTCTGGAGATAGCACAATTGAGTGATGAGACCAGTCGTAGGCATCACCAAATCGGCACGATGCAATATATCCCTTTCGAAGTTACTCTTCTGCATAATGATCATAGTTGTGATATCTTACATTTTGGTTACGATCTTTGGCACCCAGAATCAAGATTGTATCCAGAATGAGCGGAGGGCTCGCACTATGGAAAGCCAAGCACACATTCAAACTCAAGGGGTAGAGCCCAAAGTTTGCCGTACCCTTCATCTTGCTTTCGTCTGTGGCGGCTTCAACTCCACCAGGAGCTTCTACGTCCTTCTAAAATCAATATTATTCTATCGAACGGACAAGATTCATCTACATCTAATGGTCGATGACATCTCTAGGACAATACTCACGGAACTGTTCATGTTCTGGACCGTTCCTGATCTCATGATACGTTATTATAATGTGACAGAGTATGAGAGCGACATCCTATGGATCACTAGTCGACACTACTCACACCGTTTTGGCTTAATGAAGTTGGTTTTTCTGTCAGCTCTTATCAAAGATAATCCAAAACTTTCAAGAGTGATGCTATTGGATACAGACATGTTGGCTCTCGGAAATCTGCGGCACATTTGGGATGAGTTCGAGAACTTCAGCGGAAATCGAACGAACTCGAAGGCCATCTTTGGTATGGTAGAAAATCAGAGCGACTGGTACCTAAATGCCAACAAACTATCAAGAACCCATAGAGTTTGGCCAGCGCTTGGCCGGGGCTTTAATTCTGGACTCATTTTAGTTGATCTAGCCAAGCTGAGCTCACTTGATTGGGACTACACTTGGCGCCAAGTTACAGAATCCGAAATGATTTCGCATTTATCAACTTCACTAGCCGACCAAGATATATTCAACGCCGTGTTGAGACTTCATGTAAACTTAGTTTACAGACTACCCTGTTATTACAATCTACAAATCAACGATAATACTGATAATGATGAGTCGTGTCCCTCGAGAGCTGCTCAAAAGTTGATACATTGGAACTCACCTTATAAGTTGACCACTAAAAATCCAAAAGCTATATTTTATGAGTATTGGTACCTCACATTTAGAAACTGGGATGCGAAACTACTTGAAATGAGCCATTGTGACCAATCAGTAGTGCTCGAGACCAGCCCGAAGTCAATAAGTACAGCTAGTCCTTCAAATTTAGAAATCATGTGCGAAGACATTCGGCCGAGACCCCATGAAAGACTGCGAACTTTTCTCTACTTTACTGAATTCGAGCTTGAACAAAGTCCTTTCGATGTTACCTATGTTGTTCATCTCAGTCTAGACCGTTTGCAGGTATTGGATGAGCTAGCTTCACATTGGTTAGGACCCATTAGCGCTGCCATATATATTTCAGAGCTCGAAACAGATTTTTTGATGACTTTCATGCAGAACAGCAATGCCTTGAGTAGAAGAAAGAATATTGGTTACCATTTGGTTTACCGGGACCATGGATTCAACTACCCGATCAACAGATTGCGCAATATAGCCATTAGACATGCCAGTACACCTTTTGTGTTTGTTGTAGATATTGATTTTCTGCCATCAATCAATCTTTACGGATATTTGAAACAAACGATCGAAGAACTTTCGTCACGCATCAATCAATCCGATCCTCTCACCAGACGTGCTCTGGTTATTCCAGCCTTCGAGAGTCTTCAATATAAGTTCGACTATCCTATGAGCAAGTCAGAGCTTATAACGAGGTTGAATTTAGGCTCAATCTCAGTGTTCCGAGACCAGATATGGCCCCGTGGACAAGCACAGACTGATTACTTTAGGTGGAGGGCTTCAACAACTATGTACAGAGTGGAATGGAAACCAGAATATGAGCCTTTCATCGTTACCGGCAAGAATGCCATCAAGTTTGATGAGCGATTTGTGGGATTTGGGTGGAATAAGGTCGAGAGCATTATGTATTTGGCTGCAATGGGTTATGAGTTTCTAGTTCTACCGGAGGCTTTTGTGATACATAAGCTACACTCAGCAAGTTATGATATTATGAAACATAGACAGTCTCACAAGTATAGATCATGCATAAGATTGTTGAGGAAAACTTTCATCTCTGAACTTAGAGCGAAATTTCCCAATTTTTTCACAGCTTCGAACAAAACGAGCGCCATCAATGGAGGGATCTGAACAATGCCTTGAATACTTAGTTTATCTCAGGCGAACTACCTGATCTTGTTTAATCATGAGGAACACGCTCGACCGGCACTTCTGCAATATTTCGTGCAGGAAGTCGATTCCTGTTACACCGTGAAATTGTTGCTCAACAAATCACTGCTATCAGAGCACAACCACAGAGAGACATTCGACACAGAGAGATCAACATCGATGACAGAAGCAACTAACCCGCAATCTTGAAGCCTATACCTTAAAAGTATGTACTCACGACTAAAATAAATAAACGAGAGCATCGGCTGTTTATCATAAAGTACTCATGACAATAATAACATAAACTCTGTTGCTATCTGTGAAAGATGGAATCCCTCCTCGAATACGTGCGGGCTGCCTTTTGCTTTTGATTCGCACTAGATAGATGAGACAAGATGGCATCGGTGCATCTTATCTCGGGGTGTAGGGAGATCCAAATTTACTTATCTGACTCTTTTACTCCAGTCTACTATCATATTTAATGACAAGTCATTTTTAAACAATATCCCAGAAACTTGGAGCCACTCATCACAATAATTACTTTCCGTCTTGTGCTACCGCCACGATGCTGATTACCGGAAGCGTAGGTTCACTGTATGGGATTTTCGTCTCAAAAAAATCTGCAAAACTTTTGCTGGCCCTAAAAAGTCGACATGATCATTTGGCTCGACGTAGTTTAAGCATGGATATGCCGGCTAGAACTTGTCTCTTCGATTTTCATAGAAAGAGGCAGGCGAAGATGGAGACCTTTGCAGGTCATACTTTGCCGATCGTTTATAAAAATCAATCAATCAAATCCGAGCATGTGCAAACAAGAACTCGCGCCTCGGCCTTCGATGTTTCGCACATGATGCAGACAATAGTAAGGGGGAAAGATCGCCACAAATACCTAGAAAGCCTCACAGTCGCAGATTTAGAAGGTATGGACGTCAACAAGTGCACTCTGTCCGTCTTCACCAATGAGGCAGGAGGTATTATAGATGACTGTATCATAAGCAAACTCAGAGAGCATGTCTGTATTGTGAGTAACGCTGCAAACGCGGAGATCGTTTGGAAATGGCTCAATTCAAAACTGACCAGCGGCATTGACGTGAAACTGGAGAGGTTGATAGGAAGAGGTCTGATTGCATTGCAGGGTCCCGCAGCCGCTCAAGTGCTGCAACCTAAGGTAGAAATTGACCTGAGTGAAATCGAATTTATGAATACGATAGATACAAACATCGAAAATATTGGACTCTGCCAGATCACACGCTGTGGCTATACCGGCGAGGATGGCTTCGAGATATCTGTTATGCCAGATAGAGCCGAAGATTTAATGAACATGATCTGTGACCATGATTTGGTTCAACCAGCCGGTCTTGGTGCTCGTGACACACTTCGACTTGAGGCAGGTCTATGCTTACATGGGCACGATATAACTGTCAACACCACTCCAATAGAGGCCAGTCTTAATTGGACTGTGGCCAAGAGGAGGCGGATTGAGGGAGGATTCTTGGGTTCCAATGTAATAATTGATCAACTGAAACACAGTCCAATCAAGAAAAGGGTTGGTCTTATTGCTTGTAGTGCTGGTCCTCCCGCCCGTGAAGGCAGCGCTATTTCTGATCCCGATACAAATGTCGGTGTTGGTGCGACTACAAGTGGGAACTTCTCACCTACGCTTGGGAAGAATATAGCAATGGCATACTTGCCGACGAGTATTGCGACTGACTTCGGTAAGAAACTCGACTGTCATGTGAGGGGGAAGAAGTACGAGTATGCTATCACGCGTATGCCTTTTGTGAAGTCCAACTACTATTTCAAAAGCAAATGAGGTACAAGATCATCCTCACAACTCAATATCAGAATGATTCGATGAGTCTAGCGGCCAAGTTCTTCATTGTTCCATGAACTTTACCAGGTGTGGATCCTAGGATCAAATTGCAGATGGCAGTTCGTGCAGCACGAATATTTTGAAAGGATCCTAGTATGTGGATATGGTGGCCCGCTAGGACAATTCTCGTTTTGGTTACATTCTCTATGGTATACTTAGTTCGACCACTCTTACCGGCAACGCGCCCGATGGCCCTGGAGAGGTGATCACCCTTTAATGGTTTCACGTCGGTCACCTGAAATGACTCTAGGAATAGTTGATCGAGTCTGAGTAAAGCTAGCGCGTCGTCTACATCAAAGCCGAGGACGAAAGCTTTGACAAAATCAGCGGCCTTCTGTAGGACTGAAATATCCTCAGTCTTTGGCGATGGTCTGATCTCAACGTTTTTCGTTCTGCCGTTGAATCTGATTTGTAACTTCAAGTGTTCAACAATGGGTGAGAATATTTTCAACCAATTCTGTTTCAACGGGGTTAACCTTGTGTTTGGAACAAAAATCTTCCTAGTGTCGGTCGTTCTGTCTAAAGTGGGCGCAGCCTTAGCTTGACCGGGTTTTCTTCGTTTCGAATTTTTGAGCCTGATTTCGTTAGCCCCGGACTTGGTAACTTCAACTTGCATGGGTACCTCCATTGTGGCATATGGCTCTGTACCAGTTGAAGTAGAAACTCGATAACTGTCAGACTAATACCAGACAAATTTGGATCCAAAGGAAGAGTTTTTATCAAACTGAAAATCTCTTTGCAGCGAACACCACGTGGGCTTCGAGTTTCATCGCAGCGGTTCGAAAAATCGCGCCACGCTCGAACACATTTTCGTACTAACAATCTTTCCGGCATCGCGAGTTGAATTAGAATTGTTTCATGAAGCTCGAGTCGAGATTCTAGCAAGCAACTGTTATTGTAATGCTGAGCTCCCAGAATAAATACCTACTTCATACTATCTCAGATTAATCTTCTATCACATCAAATTTAAAACATTAGAAACATGCATCTGTACTACAGACACGATAAATCTGTTCGACAGCTGGAGATTGAGCCAGAGAGCACGGTTGGCCAGCTAAAGGAGAAAATCGAGGACATCCCAGCCGAGGAGTTACTCTTATATTGTAGAGGTAGACCACTCGCTAACGAAGAGCTCGTTCGTGATTGTATTGAACCAAATGATACCATTGACATAACCATTGGTCTACTCGGAGGTAAAGTGCACGGTTCACTAGCTGGCGCAGGTAAGGTGAAAGGCCAGACACCTAAAGTGGAGAAGCAAGAGAAGCGAAAGAAGAAGACAGGACGTGCCAAGAGACGTATGCAGTACAACCGAAGATTTGTGTCAACTGTGGCGTCGATTGGAGGTCGCAAGCGTGGACCAAATGCCCAGGCCACATAAGTCCGAGTTCATCGTATCTCGATGATATTCAACTGAATAAAAGATACACATATAACTATCAAGTCCCAGAACTGAGAATAATTCGGTCGACTGATTATGTCCCCTTGATCGGATTCAAATCCAGGCGCGGGAGACTTCTCTGCGACGTATTTTTTGACAGAGCTTCTACAAGTTGCTCATTGAACAGGTTTCCATGTTTGTGCGTGTCGAGTAATATAATGAACTGGACATGGAAGGGCCGTTGTACAATTTCTCGGCCACACCTATCATACTATTAGCCCAGGTGGCTGGGTATAAGATCTGAAAAAAAAAACTTCCTTTGCTCATTCCGGTGTATCTATCGTTAAAATTTATTGCACCATGTCTGAAACAAGAAAGAGTGTCGCCGAATTCTTCGCCCACACGTCTGTATTCATTACAGGTGCAAGCGGTTTCCTCGGCAAGGTTCTTATAGAAAAACTCCTCCATGACTGCCCTGACATAACGCACATATACATATTAATACGAACGAAGGGAAGCTCTCTTGCCCAATCGAGACTGTCACAAATCCTGGAATCCCAAGCCTTCGATAGGATTAGAAGAATCCAGCCCAAGTTGCTGGAGAAAGTCAAAGTTGTTCGTGGCGATATAACGTTCGATAATCTAGCCATATCAGCCTCAGACTTGAAAACTTTGGTTAGAGAAGTTTCTGTTGTCATTCACTCAGCCGCAACAATTAGATTCGATGAACCTCTGAAGAGGGCTACCCGTATAAATGTCACTGCCACCAGGAGGGTCCTGGAGCTGGCCTTGATGCTCAACCATCTGAAGGCGTTTATCCACGTTTCCACGGCATATTGCAATCAGACAAAAGTTAACATTAGAGAGGAAGTATACGCAGAAAGTCTTGCGCCGGATAAACTAATCGAGCTGACTGATGATCTGAACGATGAGATGTTGGAGTCACTAACGCCCCACTTGTTCGGTGACCGGCCGAGTAGTTACCATTACACCAAGGCCATGGCCGAGAACATGGTTCGAGCTTACAGTGGTAGGCTTCCGATTGGTATAGTTCGCCCATCCATTATAACTGCATCATTGAGGGATCCATTTCCAGGATGGATAGACAATTACAACGGCCCATCTGGCTATCTGGTGACTGCGGGTAAAGGTATTCTTAGAACTATGTTGGTAGATGGACATAAGATTTGCGATGCCATACCTGTTGACATTGTTGCGAACACCATCATTGTTACTGCTTGGCATGTAGCCACGATGGCTACAGTAAAGAACGAAATAGCAAGCCGGCACCATGAGAACAACGATCCTTTCGTGGTCAATTGCGTATCCGGGCAGATAAATCCCATTACCTGGGACGAAATTCGCAGTCTGTCTTTGCCTTGGTTATTGAAGTACCCGACGCTTGAGATGTTCAGGTATCCGGGTCCTATTTTCGTAGCTAACAAGGCTCTGCATAAAATCCTCGTCTGCTTGGAGCATGACCTACCAACTTACTTGATTGATCTCATGTTCAGATCACTAGGCCACGACCCTATGTAAGTATTGTCCAAGTTGATGCGTTTTATATTCGGTCCTCCAATTTTCTAATTCCCTATCTCAGGCTTGGTCCAATTTATCAAAAGGTACACCGAACTACTGCAGCTCTGGAATATTTTACAACCAACGAATGGATCTATCGAACAGGGAATTTTCAGGCTTTGAATGAGGAACTTTCGGCTGAGGACAGGTGCCGGTTCCTAATGGATGTTAAACAAATTGATTGGTCGACGTATATGGAAAACTACGTCCTAGGTATTAGACACTACCTCCTGAAAGAGGACCCAGGAACTATAGATGCAGCAAAACTTCGACTAGACATGCTCTACTATGCGACTCAGCTGACTAAAATTTCCGTTACAGGAATTTCAGCCTATTGTTTCTATAAATTGATCAAGCTAAGACGAACATATCAACATGGGCGGTAAATGAGCACAACGAGTCGCTCAACTCAGTACTGGTGAATCTCTATAGCAAATACTCAAATAATTGGTTAAGAATAAATTTGGACGGAGTATAGTGATATTCTCACAGGTGATTAGAGGTTGTATTGTCGACAAAATCATTACGAGATCTTCTAGTTCCTTCCGCGCGAAACATGTGACAGCTGCAGCGCCTAGAATGCGGATTGCTGTCGCTCGTTGATCACTTTTCCGGATTCTGATTGTGAGAACTGCTCTGTTGTTTAGCTTCGATAATCTTGGTGAAGTAAGATTGCAACTTCTGATTTCTCTTGGCTCGTTCCTCTCGATCCAAATTAGCAAGGGCCCGTTTCTCATCGGCACTGTATATTTGACTTTCTTTTCGCAACCTAACAGCTTCCATGCGACGATGTCTACTTCCGGACATGACGTATCCTTCACGCTCAAATTTTTCTATCTCGTCGCTCGTAAGTCCTATTTCGCCTCTTCTAGGTATACGCTTACCCTCAGCTACATACGCAGCCATCTTGGCGCCTTCCCCAGGTAGTAGCGCCTTACCAAATTCCTTCTGGTCGATTAAATTAGAAGTGGTCCCATCATCAGAACCTTCAGGGTTTCGCTCCCGCCTATTCTCCTCGTTTTTCAACCTCTGCGCGTTTGTGAATTCCTCTTCCTCTTGACGGTTCTTCTGCTCTATATAGTTGGAGGGTTTTTTGGGGACGTGCGGTTTGATTTGAGCTTCGATTTTCGGTTCATCATCAGATTCTGATGATGACGATGATGAGCTAGAAGATTGAGAAGATGATGAAGACGATGATGAATAACGAGATGACTTGTGGCTACATTTCTTCCTTTCCGCGTTCTTGCGATGCTTCACCGGAGTTCGGCGCGACTTGTGCTTTCTGGAGGATTTCCTCTTCAATTTCCTATCTTTACTTCGATCCCTATCAGGCGATCTACCCCACACGTCAGGAACTCCCCTCTCAAGAATCTTATGCCGCATTTTGATCCTATCTTCACCATGATGGTCCCTATAGTGTCTGTTCTGGTGGCTGCGAGAGCTACGATCTTGGAATCGTCTTTCCATGACAGAGCTCGAAAGTGCTGATCTAACGGGGGGAGCCAAATTTCAAGTATCTATGTCCGATGGGAAAATGTAACGATGAAAGTTCCATTCATGCTCATTGTTGAGTTGTTTCTACTTTACTTTGGAGTCTTGTCTCTCTAACGTCATCATAGAATGAAGTTTTTCATGAGCAAATGGCGATTCACTGTTTCAACCTCGAGCAAGGTCGGCAACATTCCGACTGAATTAATGAGGCACTACTTCTTTCCAATCATAGTTCACTCGCCTATAGTTGTTAGACTTGGCTTGCAATCTTTTGGACCTAACTGTCCTTAATGGCAGCATATCTCTCGTTCGTTCTAGGACCAGTCAAAATTTGAATTTGCACTTCTCTCTCACTCTCGACTGAAACAAATACAGTATTTATTTTTTCAGAGTATCGCGCAAACAAGTGCACTAGAACTAAAATGAAGCATCATGTGTTGGCTATTATTGGTCCCTCATGAGAAATTTTACTATTATACCTGTAACTAGCAACATCCCTCTTAAAAACAATAATTATCCTATAAATCATGAATTTTCCAGCATATTCGACTCTCTCAAGCAATGGATAATGACCTCGAAACTTTGGATCGGTACATCAAAGAATCCCAGACTAAATTGGAAAATCGGAGCCAGTTGAGAGAGTCAAATACCAGGGAAAACATTGACTATCAAAATGATGGCTTTCTCAATAGGTTGGATTCGTCTATTAAAAAGAATTCAGCATTCGTCAAGCGGCTCAAGGTGTTCACTGAAAGCCAGAGAGAGAATCTCCTTAATGAGATCGATCGCATTAACTTAACCAAGTTCACCTCTGAAGTCGCATCCTCGATCGTAGAAGCTAAAATTAAGTTGAATGACATACCTGCTATCGTAGAGCTATGTACTAAACTTAACAAAACTTATAGAGACTTTAGTAAACAACTCCTAGACCAATATTTGAAATACTTCCCAGCCTTCAGAAAACGGAACAATGATTCCCTCTCCAATCTGCTATCTGGCTTCACCCAGCCTGTTCACTCTCCCCAGACACCAGGTTCACCAGGTAGCTCTCACTCGCTACAGTCGAGTCAGATCAACAAAAATCAGATTAAGAACGAGAGCAATCAGTTGAACCCTTCCAAAGTCCGAGTAGATTTGCGATTGTTTGCTGAGCTAATTAGCGCTGGAATTTTCCCCTTAAAGGACGGTTTTCCGGTTCTAGTGAATCTGTTGTATTATCTCATGATATATGATAAGTGTAATCACCAGAATGCCAACGCCATACTAACGTTTTGTAAAGGGAGTGGTGATGAATTTTTGGGTCTGGTGCCGAAAAAGATGCAGCTGCTAGCTACTCGATATGATAAAGCCATACCTAGGAGTTGTCTCGTACCCTTGAAGAAGCAAGAATTACTTCGAGCCCAGGTTCAAGAATACTACCAGACTTTACTGAAGCATCTGCGCGCGAACCAAGAAGAATTAGAGGAGTTGTTGATTAGAAACAAACGCATATACAAGTCCAAAGGGGAGATTGCAAAAGAGCCAAGAGAACTTGTTGATATTAGACGGTCCGAATGCCAAAAGTTTCAGAACGTTCTCCAACAGCTGGCTGATTTGCTTGGTTTGGAACCGCCAGAGACGTTCAAATTCCAGAACTGGTCTGAGGATATAATCGAAAATGGCGGCGACGTTGAGATTCACATCGAACCCGGCTCTTCTACAGCCAAAAGCTGCCCTATCTGGGACGATGAAGGAACACGAGCGTTCTATGAAGATTTGTTAGATCTCAGAACTTTGTTTCCTAGTCTGAAAAAGAAAATTTCTGCGCGACAAAAAAGATTGGAGCTTAATATCAGTAAACGTGACGACCTTGAGCAAAATGCCACGGTAGAGACAGAAGTAGGAAGTAACAATACAGGTTCCGGATCGCGTGACTCCACACCTAGCAAGGTCACAGAGGATATTGTTGACGACCTTAACAAAGTGCTAAGCTCTTCGTCTTCGGAAGAAAGCTTGATTGTTGGTGATGCCTCTTCACCTCAATCGGCTCCAACTCTAATGAGCAAGGAAGTAATCGATCGGACCCAGCCAGATCAATATTTTACAAAACTCTCTAATTGCGTTAACCGTGATATGATTGATAATGCTGCTATTGATTTCGTCAGGTTTTTCAACACAAAATTCGGAAGGAGAAAACTTGTCAAAACTCTATTCAACGTCCAAAGAACTCGTCTCGACCTATTACCATTCTTCGGTAGATTGTCGGCTACTCTACATCCATTCTTACCCTCGATCGGTAACGAACTTGTGTGCTTGTTGAAACAAGATTTTAGAAGTCTTTTTAAGAAGAAGGATCAAATTAATATCGAGAGCAAAGTTAAAAATGTTCGATTTATTGGAGAACTGGTCAAGTTTGAGCTATACTCTAAACAGGAGGCGCTAAACTGTCTCAAGATGTTGCTATCTGATTTCACACATCATCACATTGAGATGACATGTAACTTGTTGGAAACCTGTGGGCGCCTTCTTTATAGATCCTCCGATTCTCATCACCAACTCCGTCTATTGTTGGAGCAAATGATGAGGAAGAAGCTCCTGCTATCGGTCGACTCAAAGTATATAACAATGATTGAGAATGCCTACTACTTTACAAATCCACCAGAAATAATCAAACACGTCATTCTGGAGCCACCTGTACACATATATGTTAGATACTTGCTGTGCAACTGCTTGAATCGATCGACAATCGAGAATGTCCTGCAGAAGATCAGGAAATTGAATTGGTCCGACAAAAATCTCGCTAAATTTGTCATCAACTGCATGATAGAGGCGTACAATGTCAAGTTTTACAACATCCGCTATCTTGCTGCCCTGCTGGCAGCCATAAACAAAGAGCACAACTGGATATCCGTAGCTGTGGTTGATGGCGTGGTCGAGGATATTCTACTCATGATGGAAATCAATGAACTACATTTCAATCAGCGCCGGATACCCATGATAAGATATTTTGGAGAGTTATACAATTATCGGCTCTCGGACTCATCGCTAGTTTTCAAAATCTTGTATTCTCTGATAACATACGGGGTATGCTACCCGGAGCCTGAGCAATCACTGAACCAAATACCCCTAACTCGATTAGATCCCCCAGATAATCTATTTAGGGTGAAGCTCGTGTGTGACCTTCTGGATACTTGTGGACAGTATTTAAGTTGTGGACAAGAGAAGAAGAAGCTTGATTGTTACTTATTATTCTTTCAACGTTATTATTGGTGCAAGAGACACATTTATATGCTACATCCCTATTGTATTGCTAAAAGCGGCAACCAATTTCCTGCCTCTATTGAGTACTTATACAATGATGCGGTTTATAACCTAAGACCAGGATTTCAACTGGCAACATCGTATTCTCAAGCCATTCAATCGGTGCAGAACTTTATTGATAATTTGATTGTCGAACAATCGTCCTGATCAATCTTGCCTATTAGAATCATAATGTATATGGCCTCTTTGTATGGGTTTGTCTAACTAGATGTTTTGCTTGAGATACCGTTCCTTCGACGGCCTAAATTTAGTAGGAGGGATCGTTTATTTAGACTCTCTATCGTGTTGGCTACTGCTACTGAGCTAAATTAGGCGCTTTCACGGAACTACATAGTTAACTTAATTAACAGTCGTCAATCAACAATAGGAGAGATTATTTGAGTCTTTGATTCCATTTCATGGTTAAAATACAACTGAGAATAGTGACCGTTTTTTGTGTCCCTTCGAGGGGATGAATAAACGAATGTTACGTTATCCTCATAGCGCAGTCGATGAAGAGGAGGCGGACGAAGACGAATTTGTTAATGTCGAAGCTGATGGGCTACCCAAGGTTTGCTGATCAAGTGGGTGGGTCGGGTGTGTAACGAAAGGGTTTTGAATAAAATGTGGGAAAAGGTGATGCGGATGTATCATTCCAGCCCCGTTTGCACCTAACTTGAGACCTGGCCAGAGCAAACTCTGAGCCGTGGACATGGGAAAAGAGTTGATTGTACTCGCTAGTGCCAGGTTGTAATGTTGGGCCGCTGTGCTTATGGGACTGTTAATTGGTTTGTTGTTATTTGAGGGAAAGTTGATTCCGCCATTCGCATTGAAGCTATCGCTCGTCCCGAAGGTGTACTGAGGTGAGGCTGACAAAGTTGTGATAGCAGCCGATGATGACGCTGCCGCTAATCTGGACACGGGAAAGGGTGGATAAGTCCGAAAGTTGGTGGGCGGACTGTTACTGGATCGTGGCTGCTGCTGGAGGTGAGGATGGTGTTGACCAGTGCTATTGTCACTCATACTGCCGCAAGTTTCGGCTAAGAAATTGTGACATTTGGACGCATCTAAGAGACTTTCGAAAGAAGCTCTGGAGATCTCTATCAAATCACGTACCCTTTGAAGATCGAACTGCTCAACTTTTAGCCAAGCGTAGATTGCTAGTGGGCCAAAAGATTGATAAATCTCATCGACAAGGGCTATCTGTTCACGAAAACTTGGCAATGTGGGTATCATAGCATCTGGTTTTAAATCAGAACTGCTTGCTACCACCGGTATAGGATGTTGCAGCAACTGTGAACCGTGAGAGCTGGTCAGGCTTGACGGGTTTATCACTGAGCCTGGAAGATTCAAAATCTGTAACGCCTCACTAAAGGATTTGTTAGTCGGAGACTTGGCGGCAATTAAGTTATGGATGTTGATTGCCTTATCGTGTTGCGATAGGTTGTTTCGGACTGAACTGTTGAGTGCAACGGAATTGGACGCCGATATATTGCTTGCTGAGAGGACACTGCGAAGGTGAGGGCTTGTCACCACATGTTGATTACTATTGTTTAGAGTGGTTGCAACAAGATTGTTGTCAGTATGTTCTACTGAATTGGCCACGAGTGTTTTAGCGATTAGAGTTGCAGGATCTTTGTCAGGCTTGGGGGCCAGAATTGGTGGCGAAATTTCAATTTTTCTGCCGCTCTCCTCGTCCTGTTTCTGTTCGCGACGGCGCTTAATCTGTGCCGCCGAGATTACCTGTCTACACTCGACTAGCTTGCAGCCTTCGCACTGACAATTACGATACTCGCAGTGCCGCTTGTGCCCCTTCACCTGCGCGCTTTTGCCGTGATTCCGGCACCTGGAACAAAAGGGATTCCTTTTGGGCCGATCGGCTTCGAGTTGATGGTTTTGATTTTGCGCTTGAGCTTGAAGATCCTCCGCATCTACACTGAGCTCCTCTTGGCGCCTTTGATGCGCCTCTTCCTCTTTGATTTTGGCTTGTCTTGACACTATCATAATTAACCATTGACCGGCACATAATCGCGCAACCACTGAAACCAAGAGACTAACTAGAGCTCACAATCGCACGTGGTCAACTCCAGAAAAATGGGTGCAGATAAAACTTTCGAACTACTTGGTGGGTCTATCTACACAGAGGGGACTGATTGTCTCGCTGGGTTTCACTCTCGCCACGAAGGCTCTCTCTCTCTCTCTCCAACTCCCTGATACAGATAACTCACGCGCTCTGATATTCGCGTGCCCTCTTCACCCTTGCACGCTCGCTCTTTGCTGCCTCTGCCGCTGCTCCTGTTGCTTCTATAGAGACTCGCTGTGGCGGCTTGCTCAGAAAGACTTACGAGCGTTCCCACTGTTTGCTGGCCGCGAAGGGAGAGTGACCCATTCGTATACTCGTCCAAGGTATCTCACCAATAGGTTAGATCCGGATTGTTGATTGGACTCGGGCAAAAGAGCTGGCGCGGATCATAAACTTGATACATAATAGCAAAGTTGGAGCCACTAGCAGAGGGCAGGCTCGGTTTGCAATCCAGCGGCAAAGGACTCGCTCTCCGTGTGCATCTGTCTCCAACTATCGTTTCGTTGTCGCTCACTATCTGGTTGGCTGGCTGGCTGGCTTGCAGGCAAGCGCACACAGAGCAATGCTCACTTACAAACGCGATTGTCGCCCTCTCTTTATGTCTCTCTCTCTCTCTATCTTCCCCCAACTCGCGTGCTCTGGCCGCAGCTTGTGTGTGCGCTCTCTAGCGCAGTTGCACCTTCCACACAGTTGCAATTTGAAAATGACTGCCAGGCGCAGAGAGTCTCTCGCCCGAAGGCAGCGAGCACGAATGCTGCAGAGCCGACCCTCGGCGCCCGCGCAGGCAAGAAAGGGATTCAAGGAGAAGCCGATGAATGTCTGCACCCGCGCCTCCACTCTCGCTCCAAGCAACCAGCCCCACTTGGTCGCGCCGTTTGGCCGCCTAGGTGGAGGTCCGGAATCCAATGCGAGCCATCGATCCATATGCTGCCGAGTGCGTTCACCCACGCCAAAGGGCTGAGCGAGGCTGTTGCTCGCCGCTTGGTGGCCGAGGGAGTAATGCAAAATATTTGCTGCAGACAGAAGAACTGGCGCCGGTGTCGCCATAGCCTGAGACTACGCGCCGCCCTCTCTCTCTCTCTCGCTCGCCCTCGGTGCGGACGAGTAGGGCGTTCAGAGGGTCGGGCAAGTTTTGCATCCAACTCGGCTAGGCTGGGCCACCGTCAAGGAGCTGCTGCTGGCTCGGCCGGAGCAAACAGCTTTCAGTCGAGTGGCGCCGCTTGCCGATGGCGCACATACAACCCTTTGAACGTTTTCCAATTAGCAGCAATGAGCCTTTCCCATGCAAGCGCAAAACCATTTGCAGCCATCCAAGCGCCGCCAGATGGCGAGCGTTTGCTTGCGCAGGTGCAACCCCCGATCAAAGCGAGCCAGGCTGCGCGCCTGCCTCCTCTCAAACGGCACAGGTCTCTCTCTCTCTCGCTTTGGCTGATACTTTGCAATTTGCTTGTCGGCACCGGCGCCATTGCAAAACTTACCCGACTCTGCCGCTCCAAAGTGGCCGAGCTGGACCACTTGTGGCGAGCTTTGTCGCAACCATATCCATCTTAATCTCTCTGCCTCTCTTTCTCATCAGATGCGATCTAATTTGTCGCCATCGAGCGCAGCCCACAGCCGGAGTCTCTCCCTCTCTCTCTCTCTCTCTCTCTCTGGCTTTTGCTCCCTGGCTGCCCGAGTGAACTCGCGTGCCAAGATCGTTCCGAGGACGCCAAAGCAGCATCATCAACTCTCCACATTCTGTTTGGCACTTCTCGCAACCAATCGCTCGCCAGGTTAAAAGTTCCAAGAGGTGCAAGCAATTTGGAGCTCAAGATTAGCATGAACTAAATTTCCAACCTCAGCAGCCAGGCCCGAGCCGCCTGGCCAAGTAGGTGGTGCGCTAAGCTGCTTGTACTCGTTCGAGGAGATGACGCAGTGTAATGGTTTATCAGGTAAACAGTCGCAGACAATTTGCCTTGATTTCTCTATTCACCTTATCTAACCATCTTTGTTAGCTCAACCATCGCCAAGCTATGTGTTACATTTTTATACAAAATTGAGCCAGGAAGTGAACAAAGTTGTGCGCGGACTTTGGATGCCCCTTTTCAGGTGTTCGCCGTTCCCGCTAAAACCTGACAATTTGCTCGAATGTTTCCGCAAGTTTGGTGCACGATGACAAGCACAGTTACTGGCCTTGCGGCCTTTACGCGGCGTTCGTGTACGCGAACCAGCAAGTTTGCGAGCAAGCTAGCTAACTGGCGAGCAGGCAAGCTGGCTGTACTTTGGTTGGCTGGCTGACTGATCGAGGGCCAAAGGCAGACGACTTATTGAATGCTATCGGCTGCTTTTGGGTGACAACGGCGCTCAAGTTGGGCAAGGGGAACGGAGGGCGCATGTACCATTGGACAGGCTGGGCCACGCGCTTGACAGTTGGCTGTCTGAAGTCTGTATTTAGCTACACTTAGTATCCCCTTACTTAACTCCCTTACAAAACTCAGCAAGCGACAGTAAATATACATGTAAACGTACGAGCCGAGTGAGATTTTTGCCGATAACAAGACTAGATTGGCTCAGCCTGATAAAGTACCAAATGCCCGCCGATAGGGGCGCCCTTTTGCAGCCACATTGAATAAAATCCAGCGGTTCGCTGATTAACTTTGTTTGTGGTCTTAGGTCTAAACTTTGAAGGAGCTGCCTGCTGGTTTCAGGCTAGTTGAGACGGGTGGCTTTATCTTGGCATCAAGTTAACATAATTCTCAGGAAATGCGAGAAGTGGGAAGCGAGAAGTGTGCTTTGGAGGGGAGGCAACTTGCAAGGGGTTCAGAGGTTTGAGCGCAAGGGCACTAACATTGGAACTTGTCAAACCCTATCTGCTCGAAAAGCAGACGAGAGGATCCGCCCAAACGGATCCTCTCGCAACGCTCGCCTTTTCGCCGGCAACAGGGCTCACGAGAGACGTTGATGAGACTTGCGGCGGCAACTTCGAGGCTCTTGGTTGGGTTGAGTGGGCTTACGATTTTCAAGGTTTACTCCTTGATTCAGTGTTATATTGAGAGTTTGTCACGATTTGATTCGTAAGATGTTTAGATTCGTTGATGTTACAGCATGGAAGATTCAACCTGAATAAGCGAGCAAAGTGTACAGACCATTCCATTTGGCGTCTTGATTTGAACGCACCATCATACCTTACTTTGTCTAGCCAAATTCGCATCCAGGCCAACCATTTTCCATAATTGTTTAACTAATTGATTGGTTACCATTTTAAAATAGAGTCGCGCTCGTTAACTCTGCTTGGCTGCCTTGTGCAACCGCAGAATGGGAGAATCCCTTCCCATGCTCAATTCCAGCCTCAATAGAGGTGCTGCCAAGCCCTTGCAATCTCTTAGTTCATGTCATTGAATGATGCTCATCTATCAATCACTCCACCAATCCATCCTCGGCTCGCCGAAAACCATTTAAAGTCCTTAAGATGACGGTCACTCTTAACTGGTTGAAGGTGCACGCTTAGCGCCTCCTTTGGGCGCAGTTTACAAGCGTAGCTCACTAGCCTTGGCTAGTCACGAGGTTTGGTCAAGCATCCTACAAGGCTAATCTCTCGCACCAACACAGCGCTCTCGCTTGTCTGCCCTCGCTCGGCCTCATCTGCAGCAATTGAATCTGTCTGAATTTGGAAAACCTCACCTGAATCTCTGCAACAATGTTGAAATTTGGCGAACAGCAGAAGGTCGCTCGAGAAAGAGCCTCTCCCTCCTGAGGTTTCCTAATCTTGGCCCGATTATGAACGGAAACGTCAATTGTAGAGGCTTCAATGGCTAATTCGAGGCTGCCGTGTTCGTAATAAAGGAGGCGCCAGAGTGGATGAGCTCGATTCCGCTGCCTGCTCAGTCTAGCAGACTCAATAACTGGTAGTTAACTCAAGCGCATTCAACGCGATCCGTCCATATATCAATTTAGCTCTTTTACAACCATAAACTCACGTCCCATCGAAGCGCTTGGTTCATTCATGATTTGACAAACGTTCATCAACTATATTTAATTCTGGTGTCAAGTGAAGGAGGGTAGCAATGAGCAGATCTATGCTTATACAATCGTGTTCTCATGCTCAATGAGAAGCCAAACTGCTGCCAACTAGACAAAATAGCTAAACTTAGTTGTTGCTGAGAAAAGATTCGCAATGAAGCCTACGACAAGAATGATACCGTATTTGTTCTGAGCACTTCCTTTCTCAACAGCCACTGAAATCGATCGTCCGGTTGGATTTAGGCTGCTCCAATTTGTGCAGGAGAGTTTCGTTAACGGTGCATCTCTCGCCAGCCGAGGCATCCAATTAAGTATGCGCGAAACAAATTTATAGTTGGCGGGCATCGTTTTAAAAACGAAAACTGAGTCGCGCAAACTAAACTGGAGCTCCTGGACCAACGGGGGGATTTTGCTTTTGTCACCGTGGCTAGCGCCATCCTACAGCTGCTACTTCATGAACACTGGCCATTTTATCTCTTCGCCGCTCCTCTCCCCCCCCTTCGCCCTCCTAAGCTCATTTACATGAGACCCCAATGATGAATAATTTTGGAGGCGCTCGGGAGGGCTAATTCCTCCGGCGTAATGGCTTTAATGCGCGAAGACTAGCCATGGTAGAACAATTGGCCGTGCCTCTATGAGGCCCCAGCGATTTGGGTATCTCGTAGTGTTTTAGGCTTCAGTGGAGCGAAGGGGTTTGAGTTTCGCGCCGCTTTGGAGCTAGCAAAATGGAACGAACTTTTGCAGAGCCGAGGGGCCTCTCGGGCGCGTGCGCGCGGCCAAACTAATTCGCAACAACCGAAAAATAACGCTATAAAGTGCCCCACGATAAGTTGGTCCAGAGTCGTTTAGGCATAATTCGACGATGCATGGATAGCACCCATGCGCGTGCTTTCTCGTCATCCGTTGCCTTACAGATGGTGAGGGTTTAAATTTATATATATTAAAACTATCTACATGTTGATTTTTACGATTACTGCCATCAAACTAGAGTTTCGCCCTAATATAGCGGACACCATCTAACTTTCCTAAAGCGTTTCAAGTAGATCGAGAATTGGAAAGGAAAGGATGGCAGACGTTTTGTGTGGAATTGGTGGCAACCAAACCTCCTCTCTCCTTTCGATAGTGGGAAAAATCCAAGGCTAACCCATAAACTAGGGCCATGCGACAGGCTGACTTACCGGCCTGCTGGCTTGGGCTGCTTAAACACAAACAATATATAATACAATACAATATAATGCACAATATCGAAATAAGATGCTCTCATTGCGACGACAGCCGATCATCCTCTGGCTCACATCTTTGGATAGGCCTCGCTTTGTTTACAATTGAAACCAAGTGAATCCAATTGAAAATTTGGCTGGATAATAAAAACTGGCGCAAATAGGCAAAGCGTGAATTTGTTCTCACTCACTTAGTGTGCTATCAAATGGAGAGGAAGTAATTTAATTTAATCAACTACTATTCAACTCAATCCAATCAATTGCAACTCAGAGCCCACAACCAAGTCGTTGGTCTCACATCTACTCAATCTGATCCATCTACTCCATTCAATGCAGCTTGAATAACGAGAGAATTGGCAAGCGAATAGAGCCCATCCAACTGGCCTCAGTTCGTGGGACATCAGTTTCAATTTCAGCAACTTGCAAACAAACAAACAAGCCCGCTTGATCGCATACTATGAACATTTTTAACCAATTTAGCCTGGCCAACTCGCGGCTTTCTGGCCAAGTAACAAATCCAATCCCGACTAAATGATAGCCGCCCCCCTCTCAAAGCGAAGAGGAAAGTTTGGTTGGAAGTGGAAACTGTTTTACCACCAACCAAGTGAGGGGCGACCATCCGATCCTAGTTTGCTTGAGACATGTTTATTGCAGTGCAACTTCCTACTCTGTAAACTTGTCAAAAGCAAAGCCGACCATTGGTTTGAATTTCAAATGGTGTGGAAGCAAGTGGCCTTTGGGAAAGAAGTAGAGTGACACGTTGATTTGTTACCCTGCCAATGGCGGCAGTCCCACTCCTACCAACCAGATGCTCCTCCTCAGGGAGCCAGGAGGATCGTGCAAGTTATGGCCACAATGTTCACGCTAAGCACCGGATTCCATTGAATCCTGCTGGCCAGGCGGGGCCAAGCTAATTTATCTGCGCATGTCTACAGTTTTGGTGGTTACATCACATGCCAAAGCCAAGTCAGCATTCTTGGTCGGACAACTTAGTCCTGGGCGAGGTGTCTTGAGGAATTATCTAACCACATGGTGAATGGTCTGCACCGCGACTCACATAAGTATGTTCGTGTTAAATGTTGAAACATGCTGGACGTTTTGCCAGTCTGCTGTTTGCTCCAAAATTGGGCCAACATTTGAGAGGACAAGTGAGTTTTGTGTGAGCTTCCACTCGAAAACTATGTCTCAAGAGTGAAGCAACTAATTAAGTAGTGAGCGAGAGAGGGAGAGAGAGATCGGAAGAAGGTCGATGATGGATGTTAAGCGGATGCTCGTCGAGGCAGCTATGTGGTCTTGCTCGTTCGGGAAGACGCGCCCTCAAGTCAGCTCGACGATAGCAATGAAATGAGGCAGTTGGTAGTTGAAAGACTGAGATATAATTAGCTGAAGAGAAAACTCTTTAGCAATGCCTCTTAGCTAGATTATAATTTGGTTTGTATCCGTTAACGCAAGATTCAACACGGCACTGATAATCATTTCGCGTTTGCCCCCGTCTCGAGGATTCATATGTTAGTCGTTTGCAATTGAATGCAGGTTGCTCAAGTTAAAGCTGGCAAAACTCCAAGCTTAGCCCTCACTACCTTCAATTGTGGGGCTTAAAAACCTCAAACACCCGTCTGTTACCAATTATATGCTGCCAGCGAATATAATTCATTTTGATTTAATATTATGGTTATTGTTTGTATCTCGAGCACTTGCTAAAAGGAGGTAGGCTTCACAATATTAGAGAGTCGGAGGCTTCCAACCCCTTACTTAGATCAATCCGTCCGGCTTAAGCATTAGACGAGCGGATTGATGTTGTCGTGAGCAGAGTCAGTTTACGCGAGAACAAGCCACTTTGATCCAACAATCGTGAGCCTGAATTCAAAAACGCCCGTTCAAGAGTCACGTAATGTTGAAATGGCTTCCATCTGGTCACAAGCAGACTAGTTAGTGGTTGGTTGAAAGAACGAATCTGTGGATATAGGGATGCGCCAGGTGGGCATGAATTTGTTTGTTTCATCGCCGCGTACACATTGTTGTTTATTGCCCAAGTTCGCAAATGGCCCCCCATAATCCAAGGCCGAAGAGAGCGCACAGGTAAGGAGGGAGGGGCTACGAGTCATAATTATGAGAGTTTTATTGTTTGCGCAGAGAATTACAATTTGTGTTTAGACATATCATATATGTAATAGTTTGCATGAGTGCCGCCATTGGAAGTGTATTCAACCAGGAAGAGAATGACTGTGCTGTTTATTTGCGTTTGTTTGTCTGCGGAGGAATCTGGGGAGACAGGATATCCGCCACATGATTATGGATATGACTACGACTGTATCTGACTCGCCTGTTGGCTGTGGTTGTGGTAAGAGTTACGATTTTCCCTTTGCCAAGAAAGGGTCTCAGTCAACTATGGGGCTGGTCAAATCGAGCGGCGAGTGGCCAGTAATCTGGAGCAACTCGTCAAAGGGAACTCTCGAAAGTTCAATCAAGTCCCTTACTTTCTGAAAATCAAACTGCTCAGCCCTGAGCCAGGCGTAGATGGCCAAGGGGCCAAAGGATTGATGAATCTCCTCGACTAGAGCGATTTGCTCGCGAATACTCGGCAATTGCAGGGAAGCAACCAGATTGTCGCCAATTGGATTGGCCGGCACTGGAGTTAGAATGGGGCTTGGGTGTCCTTGGGAGCCGAGCGAGGCCGCCGCCGCAGACAGGACCGAATTTGACAAATGGAAGAGGGGGAACGCATTGCTCAGCGCAGCGCCGGCTCCAACCGGCGCCGCAGGGTGGGGGCCCGTGTGGTGGTTCAGGCTCAAGCTTAGGTGGGCACCTGGATGGAGTTGGTGATTGTTGGCGCCTTGGGGGGCGGCCGTGTGGTAATGTTGCGGATGCTGGCGCACCTGGTGGTGTTGTTGGCTTGTCACAATGGCGTTGGCCGACGAGGAGGCCGCCGAGCTGGCTGCTGCTGCCGCGGCCGCAAGAGTGGCGGCTGCAGCAGAGTTTATGCCCTGCAGGTGGGGGCTGAGCTGGTGCTGGTGCGCTTGGCCCTGGCTTGAGAGTGGTTGCTGCTGCTGCTGCGATTGCTGTTGGTGGTGGTGGTGTTGCTGTTGTTGCAGGTGCTTTGTCGAGGCCGTTGCGGCTGCTGCTGTGCCAATCAGAGTCTTGGCAATCAGGGCGGCTGGATCACTGTTTGGCTTGCGCGTCAACACTGGCGGTGATATCTCTATACGACGGCCGCACTCTTCGTCCTGTTTCTGGTAGCGTCGGCGCTTGATTTGCGCTGCCGACACAATTTGCCGGCATTCGACTAGCTTGCAGCCGTCGCATTGGCAGTCGCGGTACTCGCAGTGTCGCTTGTGTCCCTTCACTTGCGCGCTCTTGCCGTGATTTCGACACCTCGAGCAGTATGGGTTCCTCTTGGGCTTTCCGTCTTGACTAAGCTGTTGTTGCTGGTGTTGTTGTTGTTGCTGTTGTTGTTGTTGTTGCTGCTGCTGCTGCTGCTGCTGTTGCTGTTGCTGCTGCTGTTTCTGAGCAGGTCCCTGGTTGAGGTTCGATTGCAGTTGTTGCTGGCGCTGGGCAGGTAATTGGTCACCGATAAGCGCAACCTGCTGCTCGTCCACGTTGCCGTCGCGTTCGTCTTCGAATTTGCGCTTATAGGAGTGGTGCTCCTGTTGGTTGCTGTTGCATTTTGAGCCCTCCAGCGACAGACTGCTCTGTTGTTCGCGCGCCTCGAGACGCTTCGCGCCAGTTGCAATGTCGAAAGCTTGGATAGCGAATCCGCTGCTGTCGCTACTCCGACTACTTCCGCTGCTCCTGCTATTGTCGCCGCAGCTGCTGTTGCTGTTGCTCGCGCTATTCATATTCAGCAGCTCGTTCATGTTGTGTGTCATCACCATAATCATTATTGGCGCCCATCAATCAAGAGGCCAGTTTGCATCCTCACGTCTTGCCGGCTCCTTTGGCCAAATCAGCGCCAGGTGCCAGGTGGGAGGGAGTGAGCATGGGCGACCTAGTTGGTGTAAGTGAGAACTTCCTCTTGCCCTGCCCTTCCCTCTCTCTCTCTGTCTCGCTCTCTCCCTTTCTCGATTGCTCGCTCGCCCGCTCGCACGAGCCCTCAAACTAAGGAGTGTTTATGATTGGAGTTTGTTGTTACGTTATATCATATCGTATTAACCATTGACTGGCACTCGGCATCGGGGCTTGGAAGGCGCGCTAAGAAATCAGTGAGCCCGCTTGCTGGCGTAGGCTTGCACGCATACACTCAAGGGGATCATGGGCGCCCCAAGCAACACGAAACACTTCGAACCGAACAAGCGGCACACACAGCCACAAGGGAGCGCGCACTTTTGACATGCACTTGATCTGCACACTTTTCTGCGCCACCGGCCAGCCCACAACTGGGCCCAGTTTGTTGTTGCTTAAAAGCTTTTGAATTGCGCCAATGACGGCGCGCGAGCAAGCAAACACAAGTTTGGCGCCCCAACACCACTCGCGCGGTTTTCTATATGGGAGCGATTTTGCACGTTGCCGTGGTCGCTGCTGCTGCTGCTGCTGCCGGGGCTGCCTTTGGCGCTGGCCGCTGTGTCGCGCGACAGCAAAGCGGCGCAACAACACAATTCTCGCCTATCTCAAACAAAGCTCGCCTATCTCCCTCGCTCCTCTGTGTTGCGCGTTCTTGAGTTTGCGCGTGTGCTTCTTGTACGTGTGCATGCGCGCGCGCTCCCCCAAACTCTGGCACTCGCGCTCGCTCAAACGCGCTCTCCTCCTCGATAATATTTATATTCAAAGCGGCAATAACAATTGTGCGGCGATAATTGCGCGCCGCCGAATGCACACACTCCTCGTCTGCGGGCCGAAAAATCGCCCGGCTTCCAAAGGCGGCCAGCTCAAGACTAAACCGCAAAGCCGCGCTCCAAACTTCCTTGGCGCCGCTCGCCTCCGCTAGCAAGCGTTCAGCGCTCGACCGAGCTCAGTGGCCGCCCGTTGCCCTGCGCCGGCCAAATGGCAGCGGGCGCAGCTAACTGAGCCGCCAAAACGAAATGCGCGCGCGCAAGCAAACTGAGCGCCGCGCGAGAGGCTAAAAGTCGCGCCGCAAAACTGGCCTGGCCGCGCGAGCGAGCCTTTGTTCGCGCGAACACAACCGCAGGCTCTCTGGCGCCGCCTGTCAGCCAGCGCTCTCGCCCACTCCAACCGGCTCCAATGTGAGCCTATATCGCGCATCCGCCCGCGCGCAGCCTACAGGCCCAGACCAAACCTGGCCCCCCGCGCCAACTTCCTGCTGCCAGCTCCGGTGCAGCTAGCGCCAACCGTGGGCCCCGTGGGCCAGCAGCAAGCGCGAGATCAACGCGCAATCCGGCTCCGTTGCAAGATGTCATGTCCGGTCGGTGGTGATTTATTGGCCACTCTCGCTGGAAGTCGCCTGGACGAGGGCGTCAATGCAGCCGCATCCATGGAGCGCCCATTTGGCAAAACGCCAGCTGCTACCAAGACAACTTGTCGCTTCTAGTTGCAATTAATCACTTGGCCAACAAGTTGGCCAAAGCCGCCATAAAGTTGACAAACTCAACTAGTGGCTAAAATTGTATCAGATTGAGCTTAGTCTTGGCAGCTAAATCGGCGCCTAAATTGAATGCCTCGTCTCCAAATGTTGCGTCCGAATCGAAGCGCCGATCGCTGAGAGGCGGCCACTTCCTTTCATTGGAGGAGCCGGATGCTGGTAATCTACTGTACTGAGGTTCCCTTCCAATAAACTCAATGCTAGCTTAGGCTCGTTTGTGGGAGAACGCTCCTTTTGAAATTGGCGCCTCCCTAGCCTCAATTGGGCGCAATTCGGCAAACTTGTAATTCCAAACTCTGCAATCAAACTTCACTTGGAATGGGAAACTCGAGTGCCCTTTTTCACTGACAAATTTTGGCTCTCGTTTCAGTTGGCCAGGCTGATAATTGGAATCACAATGGTGCTCCTGTTTCAAGTTTGGAATCCCATCCAAATTAGGTGCAAAAAACCTATCATAATACCGAAATCCATTTCCAATTCGCGGTCTAATTCTTAAAAGTAAATGTCAACCCAGCTGAAGCGGCCAAAATAGCGCCCCAAATCAGTTTTTCGAGGTGGCTAAATTGCGTGAATCTCGACCCCGTTCGAGCTCATCTGGTGTGGATCTCGTTCGTGAATGTCCTTGAAGGAGGCAGGTTCAGTCGGCAATATCAGGAGGTTTGAGTTGCCCCCAACGCGGAGGACGTGTGATTCTTTGGGAGCATGCTCGTGAGAGAACCGAGATGGAGAAGAATTGAACAACAAATTGCGAGAAACAGATCGGGCCTATCCGTTATGTCAACAGAACCGAATTAGAGGGAGCTGGAAGACAAAGAGCTGGCTGTGCTAAATGAGGGGGCAAACCGAGTAGTTAATCAGGGCAAACCACCAGCACTCTCAAAGTTTGCCCGACTGAAGCCTCGACCTGTCGAGCGGCCGAGCTGGCGCTAACATGCGTTCGAAGGGCTTAAGTCGTGATGGCAGAATATGCAAAATGCTTAATTATACCCATGCTGGCGCGGACAGGAGGCGAGCATTAATATAGGGCCGATTGTCAACATGGTGCTAGCACGCTATGGTTCTAAGATGGTAACAATAAATGCGAGCTAAATCTAGCGTGACTTGAGGAGGATGCCTCGAGATAATTCGACTGAACGGATGGATTCATAAAGTTGCTATAAGTCATATTGTTTTAACATACGCGAACCATGGAAGCAAGCCCTTTTCGGCTAACCCTGCCAGCCCACTTGCTCGAACTATATTATGATCAACAATGCCGGAGCAGCCGGCGAAAACCCTAGTTTCGCCTGGCTGCCTCCTACTTGGTGAACTAGAAAAAGGGTTGGGTAGTTTTATGGTTGGAATTCACACTGTATATAGAGCAGAGTCTGAGAAAACAAGCTGATTATGACGACGGTGATGGGCAACATGATATTTTACAAGTATGTGAACTAAAATGGATCCATTACACATGCTCTGCGGCTTGAGGAAATTATTTGAGCAAGCAGTCCGATGTAGAGGTAGAGGTCCAAGGGGGATTCAAACAGAGGATGCCAGCTAGTAAACTAGTTAACAAGCTTGTAAGTTGGCTACCATTAATGGCCGGGACAACGAAGACTGTAACGACTAAGACGCCGCCGAGGCTTGCAAATAAGATACGATGGCCATGGCAATAGAAACGCCGCAGTCTTTCTGTTGTAGCCTTACGAACTTTGGAGAGGGTGGAGGGAACCGAGATATGGAGAACGAACGAGGGAGGGAAGCGACTCAAAATAATTTATTATTATGTCTCTTCACTCTGCCTCCAAATTTTACCCACGAAAACGATAACGACTTCAATACACACTACTACTGAAATGCAACCAGGCTCGCTAGACGTCTGCACCGCGATGGCAGCTTCAACCATCATGTCTGGCTTGCGCCACAACAACTGCAACTGCAACACCAAGAGCAAGAACAAGTACACCATTATAGTTACTTGTTAGTGAGCCAGGTTATGAGTGAATGGGCTCGGAAAGGGCTGGAGTTTTTAATTTAGCTAACGTTTTGTACATCATGCAACTTCCAATGTTAGTGTTCGAAGGGTTAACGCAGTTGCTCGTCAGTTCGTGGCTGTGGTGGTGGTGGTGGTGGTTTTAGTGGTAGTTGTTGTTAAAGTCGTCATAAAGGATGGCGGCAACTAGCTGAATTAGTTCGTCGTTCGGGTACGCAGCTCACTCTCGGGCTTATCCCTCCGACGTCAAACAATGAAGTTCCGCCTCCTTTGCGGGAGTACTATGTAAACTAATTTGCAACCACTTGCTGATTGCAAGCCGACAGGAATCCCAATTATTTTCATACTCTCTCTCTCTCTCCCTCCCCATTTCTTTATTTATTATTCGGCCCTAACCCGAGCCCCCAGTCCTTCTCTCAATTGCAGCCGAGATTTCTCGTTCACCTTTTGAATGCATACCGAATGTACTTGGCGTCGGCATACCAAACAATGGCACCCAATGTATGTAGCCTGATGTACATAAGGTGTTTAACATCTCAATATCGAATCACAACAAGGCTTCGCTTCTTAAAGGTGATAAGCAACGAGTTGTTGCTGAGAAATGCTGCTAATCTGCCAGCAATAAAGGACAGAGCACAAAGCTCTCCTGAGGCCATGAATTCTCACTGAACAATGACTTTGTTCAGCAGCCCAACAAACAAAGCAAAACTGTCTTACAATTAGCTCGATTGAGATCGAGTTTCATGCTTGATGGTGGCTAGCAAACAGGTCGTTGCACAGGAGCAGACAATCCAAGATGCGCAGGTAGTCTTTTCATTCAATCTTCTCGGTTCAAACCAACGAACGAAATAAAGTGTAGCCGAGTCTAAAAATCTCGCTGAGAGGAGTGAATTATAGGGCCAACAGGAAGTGGCAACCAGAATTAGGAAGAGAGACTAGATGGTGCTGTGCTGCTGTGAGAGTTCTGTGTGCCTGCCGCTCCAACTGGTGCTGGTAGATGCGGTCGCTTACGCGTAACTTTCAACCTTGCCTACAATCATTTGGACCCGATTAGAGCGCCTTTTGGCAGGTTTGAGTTGAGCATCCGCGGAATTATCGCTCAAAGATTTTGGAATGCCCAGAAGCTGGGGGAATGGACACCGTCAAAGGAATATACAAAACGGCGGATGGTTAAAAGGAGGGAGCAATTTTACAGTTCGTCAATTTGTCTAAAAGCAAATAGGGGCTGATGATGCGTTTAATCTAAAGTGTTTGCATCGTCACCATAGCTGAAAGTATGTTACATAACGGGCAAAGGATAAAAATGGTCAATTTTTGAAAGATTCAGCCTAGGAACAGACAAAACTAATGGGACGTGAAATTGCTCGTTCTAAAGCTTGAATAAAGACACTAGACATTACACGTGTCTATCGCTCTTTAAATTTATGCGGACTGATTTTCTGGTTAGCGCGTCCCATCGCGCCGCAATTTGAGATACTTCGTCTTCGAGTTTGTTTATGAAGATACATTCAGATATCGTGATGAGTCTCGGACACAGACTTAGCCCATGAAATTTTGGAGATTCCGTCATCTCCATGTAGCTATAGCTGTGATGTTTCAATGTGGACGTGGTGGGCTATAAGTTGGTGTCGTTGGCGAGTAACTTGGTGAAGTAGGTGAATAGTTTGGCGAGGAGGGTGAGTAGGTTGGCGACGTGGGTGAGTAGTTCGGTGAGGTAGGACTGTAGGATGGTGATGAAGGAGAGTACGACGGGGAAGCAGTATGGAATGATGGAGATGCTGGCGAGAAGGACGGTGATGCAGGCGAGTAGTTTGGCGATGCTGGCCGATAGGTGGGTGATGTAGGACTATAGGATGGCGACGAAGGACTGAATGATGGTGATGCTGGCGAATAAGAAGGTGAAGTTGGACTGTACGATGGTGAGGTCGGGCTATAGGATGGTGACGTTGGACTGTAGGATGGAGATGTTGGCGAGTAGCTTGGCGAGGTTGGTGAGTATCCTGGAGAAGTTGGGGAGTAATTGGGTGAGGTTGGACTATAATTAGGTGAGGTTGGCGAATAGTTTGGTGACGTGGGTGAATAATTTGGCGACGTAGGTGAGTAATTAGGTGATGCGGGCGAATAGTTGGGCGATGTTGGTGAGTAATTCGGCGAAGTTGGCTGGTAAGATGGTGAAGATGGTGTCAGTATTGGAGAGGTTGGGGAATATCCGGGTGAAGTTCCATAGTTCGGTTCAAACGAAGGAGATGTTGGCGAATAGTTGGGCGATGTTGAGCCCAAATATGCCGGGCTTGCGGGAGATCTCCCAGGTGATGCAGGCGATCCAGGGTCTCCAGGCGACCAAGCAGGGCTCATCAGTTCAGAAGGTGAGGGTGAGAATGCTGCGTTAGGGGTCATTCCGGCAGGAGACCAAGACCCGTAGGCTGGTGTACCGAGAGGATGTTGGGGTGTCGCCATACTAGGTGATTGGTTAAAGGCCATTTCAGTTGAAAATTCTTCGAATCCGCCCTCGTGAAGGAGAGAAACTTCGATACCATGTTTACACTTCTCTGGGTCAAGAAGCATCCCTAGGGATCCAGTTCCGATGTTAGCTAGTTGGCCCATGATGATGCTCTCTGAAACTCCCTTCAGTGAATCCAATTCGGCATGCGATGCGGCATCAATGAGGACGTCAACAGTTTCTTCAAAGGAACATCTCATGAGAGCACCCACATCCTGACGATTGATCCCGTGTCTAGTGATAGCCATAAGGTGGCCCTTCGCTGTCATCACATCACAAAGTAAGGCCAAGTGTCTGTAGTTTACGTAAGAGCCATCGAAAGATATGACATGGTTCATTTCTTTTTCGACAGCCTTCCTGACAGCTTCAATACCAAGTACGCTGACGATCTCACAAATGTCATTGGAATAAGTTCTAATTGGATCGACGTCTCGCTCGGATAGAACCCGCATAAGACTAGTTCCATCTGTCTCCAGGATCCATTCCGCCAAAGCTTTGTAGTCACCTGAGTCTGTTATGATTATACGCTTCTTACTATCGGTTGTTGGCAAGTGCATATAAACCTTCGAAATAGACTCGATTCCCTGGAGCGTTATGTCACTCAACATGCTAGCTTCAATGCATCTCAAAAATACATCGTCTTCCATCCTATCAGAAGCCTGCTCGTCCTCCTCTTCAGTCATTTTCTCCTCACTGTTCATTATCCTGATTCGCAGCACAAGTTTCTCCGAGTTGTCGTCATTGAAGATACAGTTAAGATCATCACCGAAACCCAAACTGATCTTTTCAGCTATCTGTTCCATGGTCAGCTTCTTGTCCGTCATACGCTTGCGGTCCAATTCAATGCGGAGAAGCCAAGGTGATATCCGAGATGTGTCAAAGTCTGGTATTTCGTAGTATATGTTAACGAACTCTCGATCTTCTTTGATCACCGACTCTTGGGGGTTGGGGTCATAGTATATTGCTGTGTTCGCTGTGACTTTTCTGAGCGTTGTATGCTCTAGGCGACAGAGCACGTCTTTTGCTTTCTCAGCATCCCTGGCCGCCGCTCCAGTTAAGAAGACCGTTAAAGATGGCGTTTTCGGTTTTTTCGAGATATTGATAATTTCTTTAAGACGCGGTACACCGAGAGTAACATTTTTGGCTGATACACCAGCATAGTGGAAAGTGTTGAGCGTCATTTGAGTTGCCGGCTCTCCGAGTGATTGAGCAGCTAATGCTCCAACCATCTCGCCCGGTTGCACTTGGGCCTGCTGGAATCTAGTCTCGATTTCGCCGATGAGCCATTCAAATGCTTCAGTGGTTAATCTGAATTCTTCCGCAACACGTTTACTACATAATGTTGATCTGACTAGAGCTTTGAAGAGGATTGTTGCGTTTTCGTTCGCTTGTAAACTTAAACGGTCATCTCCAGGCACGATCGTCAACTTTTTGACTAGGCTCTCCACGCTTTTAACAACTTTAATAGGACTCAGATTTGTGAGTGAGCGCTGATTTATATGGAATATCTTCTGAGCATTCCAAATCATTCTCTGTAGATTACATGGTAGAACTACATTGTGGTCGCCGGTGGGAAATATTGATCTTATAACATCTCGATCCTTCTTGAGCCGATCCCATTCTCTTTCTAATTCTAAGTTTGCTACACCTAGAGTTTCACGAACAACATCATCGGTAAAAATGCGCTTAAGATGTCTCTCACTATTAGTGTCGAATTTGAATCTGTCTTCGAACGCTTGATTTGATGGCCTCAAAGTTGGCAGTTGTTGAAATTCAACGCTTGCGCCGTCAAGCCCATCTTCTCCATACCTTAGCTGAATGACTTGACCGTTTGAATTGCGAACGGTGCCATCGTAGGTTACCATGACACTCTCCATCGCTTTGATCAACCGACGCTGAATGTAGCCAGTTTCAGCGGTTTTGACAGCTGTATCAATCAAACCCTCTCTACCTCCCATTGAGTGAAAGAAGAACTCAGAAGGGTTGAGTCCAGCTAGGTAGGAGTTTTCCACGAAACCACGGCTTTCAGGACCATAATCATCTTTTATAAAATGCGGCAATGTTCGTTTGCGGAAACCAAACGGTATTCGCTTACCTTCGACGTTTTGCTGGCCTACACAAGCAATAACCTGTGATATGTTAATTTTAGAGCCTTTGGAACCGGCAACGACCATGGACTTGAAATTATTGTATTCAGATAGAGACTTCTGAGCAGAGGCCCCAGTTTTGTCTCTAGCATCATTGAGAATACGGTTGACTTGATTTTCAAAAGTCTGCCGTAGGGTATTACCGGGCGTAGGTTCGAGACCCTTCTTATGAGCCTTTTGGATCACCTCGATGACGTTTTGCTTTGCCTTTCTTATAGTGTCTTGTATATCCTCATAAGTGAGTGGATCTGCTATCGTATCACCTATACCGATAGTGTGACCCTCCAAGAGGAGCCAATTGTTTACAACAGTCTGGATGTGACCGTAAAAAGCTCCGGCTACTTCGTGACCGAGCTCGTTGAACACTACGTGAAGCAGAGAGCCACTCGCGGATCCTACAGTTTTGGAGCAAACTATACCACTAATGAGGACGCCATGCTCGATAAGTACTTTAGTGTCTCCAACTGTCAGCCATTTGTAAGGCCCTTCATCTTCATCGTCAGGATGTGTCGAATGATTACGAATGAGATTCACTGGCCCAGGTATGATCATGGAAAACAGCTGTTTGCCCGTCCAAAGAGGTTTTGGCTTAATGATAGCAGGCATTGGCATTCTGCCATCCCATGTTGGTAGGAACATAAGTAAGTTCATCATCTGATCTGAAGTCAGGAATACATCTCTTTTTGTCATCTTACGCACTGCACAGAGAGTATCCTGTACAATACCCATGACAGGCTTGTTGTTTTGAGGTGTTACAATTAGTCGGGGGACCATGGCCAGTTGCTCTATTTCAGCTTTGGTTTCGAGAGACTGTGGCACGTGAAGATTCATTTCGTCACCATCAAAGTCGGCATTATATGGTGTTGTAACACTTAAATTAAGTCTGAATGTAGACCAAGGGAGCACTTTGATTCTATGACCCATCATGGACATTTTGTGGAGGGTGGGCTGTCTATTGAAGACGACGACGTCTCCGGTTCGGATGTGGCGTTCAACTTTATAGCCACATTCAAGGTGAAGATCACTAAGTTTTGGATGAAAACGTAAATCAATACGCTCACCATTGTCACGTATGATATATTTTGCGCCCGGGTATTGATTGTTACCTTTGGAGACGAGTTTTTTCATTTCATCATAATTGAATGCGGTGACTAATTCAGGAAAAGTCAAGTTCTGTGCGATGGATCGAGGGACCCCAACCTCGTCAATCCTCAAATTGGGATCAGGGGTAATGACTGTTCGCGCAGAAAAGTCCACTCGCTTACCCATGAGATTGCCGCGAATTCTACCCTCTTTACTCTTTAGCCTCTGTTTGATCGATTTTAGGGGTCTTCCTGACTTCTGCTGAGCTTTTGGTACACCGGGTATTTCATTGTCAATGAGTGTAGCAACGTGATACTGGAGCATTTTTATATTTTCGGCAATGATGTGAGCAGCGGCACCAGATTGTTCATTACGCTTAAGTTCGTTATTACATTTCACTATATCGGCCAACTTGTGTGTCAAATCGTCTTGATTCTTCGCAGAGCCAAACATGACCACAGCAGGTCGGACAGCTAGGGGTGGTACTGGCAGGACAGTTATTATCATCCAATCAGGCCTTGCAAAACGCGGGTCCATGCCTAGGATGAAACACTCTTCGTCTGAGATATGCTTGAAAATCTCCCAAACTCGCTCGGCACTCAAATCTATCTTTCTCTCTTGAGTATCCTCGTTAGTATGCTTCCACTGAGCTGTCAATTCAAGACCTGCTCGTCTTATAGAAGGTTGAACCCTGCCGCAACCCCCATGCGCCAGTTTTTTCTTCTCGTCCTCTTCGGTTTTGGCAATATCAATACTGTTGAAATCAGTTTGTTGTGGTTTCAGTTGATCAATATCTTCACCACCCTCACAGACTGTTTTTGTTTTGCACAAATCGTAGATTGCAGTCAATCTCTTGCGAGGATTACCTCGCAAATCATTGACAACATCCTTGACACGTTGATTTGTGGGCGATATAAGAAGTTTTGAGCAGTAGAAACAGACGCAACGCAATACTTTGATTGTTTTCGGTATGAAACCAACGTGGTAAACAGGCTTGACCAATTCTAAGTGACCAAAATGTCCACAGCATTCTGATAGATTGCCGCCACAAGTTTTACATCGAGAAGTTCTGTCTATGACACCCTGGCGAGGGTCCATCAAGCCGCCCTCTTTCGGGTTTCCATTTTCGTAAATTTCGGCATACTGAATTCCACCCTCCGTTACAGACATCTGTCTGATTTCATCAGGATTCAAAATGCCGAACTGTACGCATTTTGGATCTCTGACCGGCGCCTTGGAGTCACTAGTAACAATGTTAGCCATGTCTCTAGTTTGTTGGCCCCAAAGTAGCGAGTGTGTCCGAGAGGATGCTGAGGAGCCGTTTTCTCGAATGTATTGATCTGATGGTCACAATGAAGATGCTCGTAGAATCAGTTGCGATGATGTAACAATATTTTAAGGGCAATATTGGGCAAGAAGATAGGATGCCGTCATGTAAACGTGATGAAATACCATGGACGCACTCGCTGTCTCGTTGCGAATGTTCGCAACGCGTGATTTGATTCTAAAACATCTACCAAGTTTGGCGGGAAATTTCGAACTTTACGGCTTTTCCATCAATCAACTGCAGCATTGCAGTGTTAAGGCAAATATGATTTTGATGAGTGTATTTCAATAAAACTCAAAAACTTATAACGAAAAACATACTTTCATATATAGTCTTAATTAAAATAAATTTTTTGCAGATATTTACGGGTCTATTCTTCGGATGTAGATGACTCAATTCAGTTGACAAACTGTACCTGAAAGCGAGCTTCAAGAGATATGTAAAAGCCTCAGCGCACAATATAGGTTATGCCTTGCACAAGGGCAATTCTAGACGCAATGAAGGTTAGCCTGAGCGCTAGATATTGCTGGTTGAAAACTTCATCCAATAGCCGCGCAAGGACCCAGATGGGACCTCGCGCAATTTTTGGAGGCCTTTGGCCTCAACCTGCCACTTTCATGAATAACGAAATGCCCTCAGAGTGAATGGGAGACAGGACCTGTTACGCGAAACGGAACCCGGGATGGCACAGCATTGCCGATGCCTACCAAAGAAAACTTTATTAGTCGACCGGTAAAGAGGTCTCTATTTTCGACCAAAGTTCCGACCAGCTGCTCGAATTGAGGTTGTATTCGTGTTCAATGCTTTTGAGATCGCCCATCGAGTGAGTTAGGCCGTCTGGCTGCGTTAGGTGGACGCAATCATAATTGGTCATAACGAGTCTACGCTTAGAAGCCTTTGATTGATCTATGCTGGCCTGTAACTCCTCTTGGTGCTGGCGAGTCATATTGTAGACCTCTGTATCATAAGATGGTCCATGTAAGAGATCCTCGGATATGTAATAATCCCACAGTTTGAACATAGCAATATTTGAACTGGGTTTCAAGACGACATTCTTGGCTGGGTCTAAGAAATTAACCGGTGTGTAATAGTAGTTGAAAAATATCGGCGATTGGTTCCAAAGCTTATCTGCATAATCCCAGAATGAAACTCCAATCGTGTTTATGGGTGTCTGCGTCAAAGTCTTATTGTTGTTCGCGCTAGCGGATTGAGACTTCGTCGACGTCTTGGTGGGAGAATCAAGATGATTGCTGGCAATGTGAGGAATTTGACTAATCTCGGAAACTTCGCTTCCTTGTCTACTATGCCTCCCAATTGCATTCAAGTTCATGTTTGAAGCGGAATTATTGCTGCCACTTGAGGCCCCGCTAGATGAACCATAACTTGATTTGAGGCCAAGAGAGCTTAACGACCCATCAGATGGTGCGATATCCTCATTGAGCCATCCACACTCGGCTCTCTCCGCCTCGCAATCTAGCAGAAAAGTTCGGAATCTGCAAGAAACATGGTGGTAGGCTATAAACTTCAGATAATACTGATTGAACTCAAAAGATAATGGATTTTGTCTATGGATTTGATGTACCAGGTCTAGAAACTGGAGGAACATGGGCGCGAAGCCTGATGTCGGTGTCGCAATGGTATGATTGGAGCGATGCGAGAATCTATGTCCGAATGCTAACCACTCCTTTTCAATCAATAGCCTAAAGCCTTCAAAGGTTCGATAATAGGGATCTAAACAGAGCTGAGCAACAGACGTGATTTGCGGTGTCAGGTCCCAGCCCTCCTCAATTGCTAGTAGGACAGACTTTCCTTGATTATCCATGAGATCAACTATACTGTTCGCGCATTCTAAAATCGATTTTAACTGAACAAACCATTCCAAGTTCTCAATTGTTTTGATCAGGCTTGATTCAGACTCTTGGGGCGGTAAGGGGGCAGATGGAACGCAAGCCCGTAGAAATTTGACAAAGTTGTTCTTGACTTGCCTAACTTCGTGCAACTCCAATGGTACAAACTCGCAGGCCCTATGAATCTCTGGCTTAATATTCTTGATGAGTGCCTTTTCAGTCATCACGTAGAGCGTCTGGTTTGTTCTCTCGAAGGCATCAAAAACACCTTTACCTTGGAATCCGCTAGATCGAAGCAATAAAGCTTTAGTTCGAGCATGTCGCCATACGACTGCCGGGAAACGACCAGATTTGTAGAATCTAGAGATTCGTGTAATACATTCATCGCTAATGAACGATGGTACGACAACAAGACCCGGATAACTACGAGTAACAGAGTAATTCAAGTTCATAGTAGTTATATGGCATTGGTCTATATTGTTGTTACTACTACTGTTGGTGCGCTGATGCTTCGTTGATGAGCCTTGAAAAAAGTTAGCAAGACCCATATTAGAGGATCCTCCCGAGTTACTTGTGAAGTTTGAGATGCTGCCCAAGTTCAGCCGGAAGTAGTCTTTCACATAGCTCATTTGTCCCATCTTCATCAGCGTGTTGGCACTAGTTTGATTCATTTTTATATGTGGGCTTGCAGATACCACTGAACTACTCGAACCAAGAGTTGATCTGGGTAAGGTGGAAGTTAAATGCAAGTTTTGGTGCTGTGATTGGTCGCTAGAAGTTGTAGATTCGTTGAGCGATTCTACGGGCTCAGTTGATCGATGATTGTCACTAATGCTCGACGAGCTAGTGGTTGACCCAATCGCTAAAGTTCTTGAGTCTTTTGATCCAGAGAAACCTTCGAATATGTATCGATTCTTGTTTGGATCCTTCTTCTTCAATCCAGCTTTTTGAGCAGTCTTCATGAAAGTTCTTTTGGCAAAACCTTTCAATGTTGCACTTTTTGGATTCTTCGTCTTATGCATCAGTAACATAGATTTATTGGGTATGAGTAGCTGGGAGGTGAATGCAAACAGTTGGAATATGTTCGCAGGAGATCTTTGCCTGATAACGTGTTTTCGAAAGCAATCGATACTCTCTGATGTTACCTCTTCATCGAAAGCCACTCGTATCAATTGAAATGTATTGCTTCTCAATTGCAACCCTTCTTGCAGGTACTGATCTACGGCAGGCACTGCATGAACAGTTATCCTCTTCTCCTTCGTCAGAGTGGCCGTTGGAAAACTTCTAACGACAGTTTGCTCGCAATAGAATGGGTCACATGGTCTACCTTTGAATATAACACGATAATTGGTAACAAAAATTCCACCTTCAGCCGGGAGAAACACTGGTCCACCTATATGTGCACCCATGGACTCATCCTTAACATTGTCCTTGTCTCTTCCATCTGGCAACAGGTAAGTTCTTAGCCCAGGCATTAATATTTCCTCACCCTCAATCATATCTGGAGCTGTAATCTTGGGTTTCGTAACAGGTGGCAGTCTTTTGCTTTCTCGATACACAGATTCAAGTGTCTCAATTTGCATAGCTACAACTTGGGGTATCATGGTATGTAAGGCCTTGATGTGCTCCTCACCGACACAACTATCAATACATACTTTGTCCACGAAACGCGTAACAAATTTAACGACACCAGCAGCAACTTCAGAATTCGTGAAGCTTGCCGTGTTGGCTTCATCTTCAAAACCACTTTCTTCATCACTATTGCTGTTTCGATCACTACCATTTGAATGAGTTCGCTGACTAGAATTGCCACCTACCAGTGCTTGAGGATCACTGTTGCTGACTGTCTTCGGATTCCTAGATGTGATGTCTAGTGGGACCTTCATACAAACAATCCGATTAGCATAATGCACAGCTTGGCTATAAACAGTCGACTCCTCATCCTTACTGCACCTATCAGTGAGCTCTTTTCTACTGTCTTGCGACAATCTATTTAGCAACTGAAGCTGTCTCGATGCTATCTCTAGACCTGAATCAGAGCAAGTATTGTCATAAATGCTGTTGACAACTGCCTTGTTTAGTGTGTTTGACGAGGATATAACCGATCTTAAATCAGCATTCGAATTTTGTTTGGTTTCCCTATCTACACTGCTTGTGCGTAAATTTGTGTCGTAGAGGGCAATAACATCCTTCTCAACATCTTGGTAGAATGATGACTCCCAGAATTGTTGGTTAGACCATACTGGATGATCTTGAATACAGGTGAACGCAAATTGGATAACTCCGGTGCAGAGTCTCCGACAGAATTCCATCGCCAGAGGTAATATTTTTGCTGCTACGCCATTGAGATCGATGTGACTCTCATGTTGTAGAGCACAATTCATAAGCCTAACGACTAAATCGAACTGCTGATGTTCTAATACAGCCCTCTGACTCCCAAGGTGGCAAGCTAACTCTTCAATGAGCGCCAAACGGTTTGCCTTGTTCTTTAGAGCTTTCAGCACTGCGGGTAAAGCTTTTCTTGCATCGGAGATCTTGTTGTCGAATATACAATTAACACAGTTCCTCATGACCTCTAATCTTCTCGCCGAGTTTATGACAAACTCGTTCGCATCGAACTGGCTTTTCACTTGCTCGGCCGAGAGACCCATGGGTACATTCTGGAATTTGTGTAGATGAATAGCGCTTGGACTTGAGTCTTCGGCACCATTCTGTAGGCTATGAGTGACTGAATTTAATCTTGATTTCTCAGATAAAGTTTCTGAGTTCTTTCTAGTCTCACTAGATATAATACTCAAAATCTTATCCTCGTCTAACTTTGGGAAAGGTCTCGTAACTGTCTTTGTTGCGTTCTCTTCAGTAGGTCGAAGCGCTTTTTGGGTAGGTGGTCGTGAGGCTGGATTCTCGTGTTCCCATAGCGAGTGAGCAAGATTTTTGATATGTCGGATGATCGCGTCTATGTCACCCCTTTCTTCTTGCAATCTTTCGTGTAAAGTAGCGTGAAGTTCATCGAAGAGATCAGAATCTCTGTATGGCAAGCCTCTGGATTCGACGAACTTTTCGAAGAACATGCTCTCCAAAAGTCGGGTCATGAATTCATTATCAACGAATCCGCGCTGACCCAAAAATGATGCTTTATGGAAAGAGATCAGTGGTTTAGGATGGATACGTATAACAGTCAAACAAGATCGATAACCTTGCAAAATCTGCGTGATAGTGCGTAAGAAAATGGCCCGTATTTCCTTGTCCATGATGTCTGGCGACGACGGTTGAGCATGACTAGATTTTGTGAAAGCATCATCGGCGTGTATAATTTGAGGCCGAGTTATATGTATCAATAACGTAATCAATTGAGAATTGTAAGGTTCTTCTAATTGAGCAACATGTAGAGAGTCAGGTACTTTGACAGAACCTCCATCAATATCGACAACTATAACGTCAAGTAGATCGCTGATCTCGCGTTTGAGCGATGAATGAACACCTATGATAAATGGTGTTGGGGTTGATAAAAATTCGATAAGGGTGGCCGGCAATATCGGAATGTAGGTATGGCTGTACTTGAATGGGTACATCAAGGATATCAAGCCTTGGCATGCTTCGTTGAGTCTTGTGTAACTTTGTGAATAGAAGAGTATTTTATGTTCAGTCAATAAGGCGTAGAATAACTCAACAACATTGTTGATACCCAGATGCTCGATCAATCGATAGACAGTATTAAATGTAACTGGAATAGTGTCAGTTTGTGGAGGTTGCAAGGCGAGACAATCTCCAGCGCTGAGTGAGAATCTTATCAACGGACCACCGTAACTAGGCACTTTGATTGTAGCTAATAATTTCCCGATCAAGGTTTCCAATTGAAAGTCGAGATTATCGACATGTACGGAATAGAATATGCTCAGACAGTTCTTGAATACTTCACGATAATCTAGGCGAGAGATGAGGACTATGCATTTAGGGGCGTAGAGTATATCCTGATATTGCTGCAATTGTTGCTCTTGATGCTGCTTTTGTTGGGTTTGTTTCTGTACGGCCTCATAAAAGGTTAAACAGGCACAATAATGTCTATCCACATCTATGTCAGTCAAAACAAATTGAAAGAATTTTGGTACGTGTTTACGAGATTGTTCAGGTGCTGCTGTCAACTCCCAGCCGAGAGGTTGACAAAAGAACTCGATACCCTCAATAAAACTAGTGTCGGGCCAGTCTTTTTGGGGGAAACGTTGCAAAATTCTACCTTTGGCGTTTCTTTGATTGGCCTCAAAGTCAAAACCAACGACAGCCACATAATCGACTAGCCGAGTTGTGACAGTTGGTTTACTGTCCACAACACCAATCCTATCATCGACATTCATCTGGTCTTATCCTAGGGGCCTGAATGAGCGTTAAATAACAACTGTTCTCTTCCTATTTGAGGCCGATCATGTGAATACTCTCTTGCTGTTATATATACATACATATATTGTAAGAAACAAACTACATCGGGTTGTTTAAGGAAAGGGATTGAAGGAGTACAGTTAATTTACTCGATGATATTTCTGGGATCTTTTACTCGATTCAACACGAAAATACTATGAAGTCTGCAGGGAGTTGACGCGCCAGCAGCGACTAGTTTTCTTCTGCGTTCGAGTAGTGTTTATTTCTGTAACGGGTCTTATTTTGATATATATCGAGCCAAAGAACAAGTGAAATGGCTCTAGTATGCAATATTCGGAGGTTTAATTTACACATGGGATCCAATTCGAACAGATGATCCCATTAGATGATAGAGGGATACGTATGGGATGTGATTGATGGGTAGAAACGCCGAAGACCCATCGCCCGTGGGTGGGGTGAACAGCAGACGAGTTGGGCCAGAGAACGAGCCAACTAGAATCTATCTCGAACGCCAGTCTAAACAATTGTGTGCCTTACATGCCCTGAACAATCTGTTTCAAGACTCGAAAGCGTTTACTAAGCAGAGTTTGGACGATATCTGTCGGGAGCTCGCACCAGATGCGAGAATTTTCAACCCTCATGGCTCCATGTTTGGGCTTGGATGTTACGATGTTAACGTTATAATGTCAGCACTCTCAAAGAAAGGGTTCTCAGTTATATGGTTTGACAAAAGAAAGTGAGTTGTTGGGCCACTAGAACAAGCTACTAGTATCTCTCTATAAACTAATCATGCTGTTTGCAGAGATTTCAACAGTCTGAATTTTGGAAACGTCTTTGGGCTCATCCTTAATATCCCGAGCATTCCAATGGTACCACTGAATTACATTCCACTTCAATTCTGGTCATCACAGAAACATTGGGTAGCCATCAAGAAGATTAGATCGTTTTACTATCTGTTAGATTCCAAATTGACCTCTCCTAGGTGCCTTGGCGACGTAAGTCAATCTCCATCATGATAAGCTGGGTACATGATGGTGAGACTACTAACAGTTTTTTATCTCACTCGCTTGACATAGGAGGCAGAACTGATTGAATACCTGCGCGGTCACAGAGACGACACCGAGGTACTCGTGGTTGTATCTGAATCTGTGAGAGAAGATACTATTTGGAACTCAAGTTGAGGATTTTTATTGCTATGGAGAGTGAACCTGGGAATTTCTACAACTGATGAAAAGATGCACAAATGTTAAGAAAATAGTTCAGAGTGACCGATTTATCCGCTCAATTAATGGTTTGATCTTGCATGGTTGGGTAGCTCTGATTCGCTCAGAAATGTTGTAACTGTCCCGGTGGTTCCTATTCTGAGGATATTATCCTTCAAGTCGATAACACACTGATGTCTCTTGAGCATATCCAACCCGAGGAGCATGTCCATTGGTTGCTGTTCTAGAACGCTAAACGAGGACGGGAGGAAATCGTTTTCGATTTGGAGTTGACACATGTGTATCCTACCTAAGATCTTCTGGGTCCCGACACCCTGAGCTATTCCTGACCAACGATCGTCGATTAATCTAGTTACATTGCAACGTTCCGCGCAGGCCTTAGACATTATCGTTGATTGGGCGCCAGAGTCAACGAAAGCATCGATTGGGTATCCATTGACTTTGCACTTAATGTACAACATGTGGACTTGGCCAAAAGCTTCAGGCATGAACTCAATCGCATCTTGCATATTCGACTCGATTTGTTGCCTTTGTATTTCTTCTGCAATCATCTTTTGTGCCTCGACATCGAATGGGTCTGCTGTTAGCATTCTCACTCGTCTCGACTGGTCGTCTATTCTTCTTTTATGCTGTTCATTAAGTACTTTATGGAACTCCTCCAAGCTGCCGCTAGCTAACGCGTCAGCAAGAGGCAAGTTGCCTAGTTTTAGCACGGTAAGCTCGTTCGCATTCGCCAAGAAAGAATCTCTAACTTTCTTAGCTTGGTCCATGGTGATTTCTGTCAGATTCAATAAATCATCGGCAGTAGGCTGCCCCGAGCCAGAAGGGCCACTAGGTAGATTATTCGAGTTTGGCTGGCCTCTGTTAGATGCCTGCTGTTGCGCCTGAGCTTGTTGTAACATGACCTTGCTAACAACTAAAATCATATCTCCATCTGCGATGCCAAAATCTTTGAGAGTTCTCTTCATACCAATCAACGGTCGAGCATTGTGCAACATCTGTAGGCCTGCAAATGGGACACCCATCTCGACTTCGCTGATGGCAATCAAGTTCTCCAATTCCATATCTTCATAAACATCCAATTGGACGACGTTCTCTTCGTATGTCACGGTCAGCCTCATTTTGAGATTTTAACAGCTGTTCGAATGTCGGTTGGAGTTAAGAGTTTTATTTATTTTAGTCGTGTGGCACATACTATTCTTGAAAAGTATGTGTGGCATCATATAATACGATTGACGGGACTGGAAGGGTGACTGTTGCCAACAATCCAATTCAAATGGCTCAAACAATTAACATCTAACTTACAGTAGCGTTGGGCACGAAGAATAACTAGATACTAGAATACTTTCGCCATTCCCAGAGCCATTATTGGTAATAATTTTAGGACCAAAGCGAATGGCCTTTCCAGGTTTCTCGGTGACTGTACGGACGTGAAAATAAAAATTGATTCTCAGTTGCGTCTCTTTTTCTGAGCAAATCACCGAGTTTGGGTATCCTGGTCACTCGCGCTGGAACTGCGGACAAGGTTTAGGCGCGGCATTCCGGTAAAGAAGGCGTAATATCGATGAGGCAACCTGTAGTGCAGATTCCAACCGATTGCAAATTTACAGTGTGTGCGCGTCGAATCCGACCCGATCTTTTCTGCACAAGCATCCCACGGATGGACGCACGGGTATTTTCTGACCAGTTTCACTTATTTATTTTAGTCGTTTGATACATACTATTCTTGAAAAGTTTCACGTTCCATAGTATGTGTTTGTATTTATTTTTGGCTTAGATTTCCGCAGACTTTCAGTTGCCGTAAGCACATATACTTGTCCTTGGCCGGAAAATATGGGCTCTATTTGGGACTCACCTCTCTATATTTTCGCCCTCACGGTGTTGATGTCAGTTCCCGTTGCAGACCATTCCTCAGCTTAGGTATTGCGAAAGAACGAAATGGAGACAAAATACGAGGTGAATGAGGCAATCTTCGGCAGAAGAGTTTCATTCTCAGTGCACCAACTCTTGCAAGCCACCCAGAGCCCTTCGGTTTGGTCGGGGGCAGAATCCTATGATCAAGTTTCCGAAGCATTGTGCCATGATGTTTACCGAAAGCCTGGGCCGTTGTTCGATCCGGGTGAATACCAGGTACTCTTAGAGTCTCACTAAGAGTGTTATCCACTAAGAACCAAGTTTAGTGACGACTCATGAGCTTCAGCGACCGCGAGTGACAAAAGATTGTCCAGTGCAACCCACAAATCATAATCCGAATAGAGTCGCTTCTCACCTTTTTCCGCCCACGCTCTAGGTATCTGTAGCACCAAAGTGCATGGCTCAATGCGATGAGATCGATAGTATAACGCTAGTTGTTCGCTTATATGACTTGCTTTAGATAGTCCAAAAGAAGACGATCATGAAACGAACACTGAAGGTTGTCATGGAAGTCGAGGATTGAGCTTGCGTACTTCCGTTTTGATGACTGGAATTACAAGCATGACTGCTGCGGGAGTTCCCGGAGGCTACAATTAGGAGTTCGCGACGAACTTCTAAATATTCAAACTTGATGGAAAAACTGGGTTTCTTGACGAACCATTGCATCAGTGGGCTCAGAGTCTCGAGAGGTCAGATTTGTCAGGTAGTGTGATCGTCGTAGAGTCCTAGTCAGAATCTCATGTACATGTATTTAAGCAAAGCACTAGAGGGCGCCAGTTAGTCTCAAATTATCTGAGACCAAAGATTCTCCAATAATTTTGGATTTTATATCTAAATTGGTCTCACATCGCGATCATTCAGCTCATGGCAGGTAAACAATCCGTTGAACTTCCCTTTTGTAGCAATCTAATCGGAGAGAAACCTCTCGAGCTCCAAGGGTTTGTAGATATCTGGCTGCGATTTGAGCTTCAACCGTTCGGGCCTGATTGGATCCATGATGTCTAGCCCGTCTACTCGAAACTTTGCTTTGAAATGGTCTAGAAATGGTCCGTTCTTCTCTCAGATTGAGAGCCCATAATTGAAACTAATGTTACCGGTCAAATACCGTCAATGTCGGCGCCCACCAAGCTGACTAGCGAATCGCCCAGACATTTGGCCGTCACTCAGTTGGACCCTGTTATTTGCTCTCACAAAGCGCTGACCCGGTGAGAGATTTGCCGGCGTCGAACTTTCGTTTGTGCTGTCCATCACCAAAGACTATCACGAATTTTGAATTAGTGAAGCAGACTAGTTGCTTGCCTCCATAGAGGCTGGAGGGGTTGCTACTTTGTGTTAAAGAGGCTTGTTGGTGGATTTTGCATCTCATTTGGCTCAATCTCAACAGGACTGTGCCTATGTAGGAGACTACCTGTTAGAATGTGAGTTCCACCTAAATGGAAGCCAAATGGACGAACAGCGGAGCACTTGAGCAAGGAGTGGAAGCTTAATGTTGAAACAAATGCTCCCACAGCGTCTGGTTTAGTTAAATTCGTTGAGGATTTTAAGACAAAATCGTGCAACAACATGAAGCAAGCTTCGTTTCACGTCTAGACTAGCCTTGCGGGTAGCTGTTTGGCAATGAAGGCGCAAGAGCCTTAGTTTGCAAACTAAAGCGTCCAGTGAGTCAGAGCCGCGAGAGGGATGCTTAAATTTGCCTCCGAGCTAAACAGGCCAAGACGGGCAATTTATTCAATTTATGCCCCCGATAATTGAAAGTTCAGCCAGGCTTCAGTTTATTACCAGCCACTGATAAGCAAAAGGAAGAGCTTTAACACGAGAGCTCGCTTGGTGGTGCAAGCGCGCTCTTACCTGCAGAGACAATTGCGCCCAACTCGCTCTAGGGCCTTGATCTACTCGCACGCCGCTACTACATTTGAGCCAATTTTAGCAAACTAAAGGTCAGGAGAGGGGACCTTCGAAACGAAACTCTGCGCCGAGCATCCTACAGCAAACGGGCGGCAATCCGGCTCAATCATGCGCCCGCCAGTTGACTAGTAGTTTTGAATCCAATTGGATTAGGTTAGCTGGGACTAACGTCTTTGGTTCGCCAGGGTTGCCAAACTGGCGGGCCAGCGTCATCCAGTTTTAATTGAATGAATTGGAATACCAATGAGCAGAGACTCTGGTCACGTCTTTCCATCTGTCCGTTCAACTTCGGGCCACCTGTCTGGCGCAAAGAGAGCCTGTTATTCTGCAACCATCGCTGCCAGTGCCGTTGGTCGAATCGGCCAACTATTTTTGCTAAATGGACTAGCCTCTAAGAGAGCCAAGCTGGCCGACGGCCGGTTTGTTTGTATCTGGTCTGGCATCCTGGCCCTTGAAAACGGGCGAGAGGGGCAGCGTGGCAGCTGGAGATGGCAAATGGCAAATGGAATTGAGCGCCACAGTTGCGATTGAATAGCGGCCGACGAGGGGGAGGCGGCCGGCTTCAAATGGGCATATTCACACAAATCACATGAAACCAAGTGAGGACCGAGAATTGAGCGCTCTCCTCTTTGAGCTGCGCTCATGCGCTCTCTCCCAGTGGGACAGGTGAGCCTTAGTTTGCTGGACCTCTCAGGTTGCATCAGGTGGCCGGCGGAGGCGCCAAGGCATCGGGATGAAGCTGTGCGCTCGCCGCTAGTTAGCTCAGATGGAAGCGGGCGGGAATAATTCGCCGGCGTATAAACCTCGCGGCCGCCGCCATGAGCACTGGACAAACTATAAAGCTTACCTGGCTTCAGTGGGCCTTAACGCGGCTGGCATAAGATGAATGCTAGATTAAGAGATTTTTAGTGCTAAGGTTTGCGTTCCACTGGTTGTGCTTGAGAGACTTGAGAGATGGAACGAGCAGCATACTTATACTGATACTGTTTATAAGTGAGCGAGTTTCGGATAATTATTTCCAGAATCCCTCTCGGCCGCTTTGCAGGTAGACGGAGGGAGAGAGCGAGAGGATAGTGAGAGGAAGAGCAGGATCTCTCGCTCGTTGCCAATTTGGCGGCCGACTCGCGGGCCTGACTCTGGCTGCCCTCGGAGTAATCGATTTGATTAATGTTTCTTAATGTATATCATCAAGCGTCTCCACTGCTGATCCCTCGCAGCTTGTTATGGCGACGCCAGTGACGCCGCCTGGCCCGGCCAGGTATGCCCGCGCTAACCTAGCTGGCGGCGGCGGCGGCGGCGGTGGCTGCGGCGCCTGATGATGGCAACGATGACGACGATGACGAAGGCCAGGACCAACTGCGAGAGAGCGCGAAGAAGCGGAAACGAGGGGAGGATAACTTTTGGATGTTTACCTGGCCGAGAGGAGATGGGCGAAATAAAACTGGCTCGCGCTTGGGGCAACAGCAACAGCAGAGGCAGCGGCGGTGGCGGCCGGCGCAGAAGCAGCCCGCCCATCGCCTCCTCCCCCCAGCCCCTAAACTAACGTAAGTCGATGAATACCCCATCCGAGCCTCCACCTGATCAACTGGAGAGACTCGGCGATCCTTGCCCGGCTTCCAATTGCCATCGCCATTCCACTCCCAAGTCCAATTGCCAGCGGAGGCGCAATGGCAAATCTCCTTCGCCCATCTCGCGCGCAATCTCGCCCAATGTCTCCTCCTCCTCCTCCTTTGGCCGTTCGAGCTCACTCGCCAGATAGACGGCCTCTGAGGGGAGAGGCTCGTTGGGCGAGCGAGGCGGCCAGTTGGCGCGTTTGCCTTGAAACTAAGTTGCGGCCGGCGCGAGTGAGGCAGGATGCGGCAAGGAGGCGAGTTGGGCTAAGTTTAGCTGGGGGAGGGGGCGAAGTTTTATTCCTCCTTGAAACTATTCAATTTATTACCTACCGCTCATCAGCGGCTACTTCCATGATGCAACTGGCTGCCTCTCGGCGCGCAACCAGCCGCTCGGCCACAAAGCGGCCACTCGAAGCTCTGCAAAGACAAACTCCCTCCACCTGCCAAAGCTGCTCCTTCGCCACTCAACTAAACTCAACTCCACTCGTCTCGTCTCGTCTCCCCGCCCATCGAGTTGGCTCCGGAAACTTGGCGAGCCAACATTGAGTTGAGCGGCCGCAAGAGCTGATGGGGGGAGTGGCAAGGCCAAGTTCAAGCTCATCGCTTGCACCTGAACGTTATCTTTTAGTTTAGCAAATGCGCTCGCAATTCGCGATTAGCTTGCATTTTGGGCAGCACTTTTGTCGCATGTGACAGAATTGGCTCGATATAGTTGCAAATGTGGCGCCGACTCCTCATCTTTCACAAAACAACTCTGCGCGCTTCGTCCGCCCACCTGGATATGGCGCCGGCCGCCAGCTTCCGGGCGGCGCAAGTCGATTCCAGTAGATAGTGTCGTCTCGGATTTGGCTTACAAGGTTGCTGTTTGCTCTGCGCCGGCCAGACGTGGATATTGTGCAAGCGAGGAGATAGCGAGCGGGGGAAGCCCGTCGCCCTTATCTAGGCGCCATCAGCAAGCAGAGGACTGCGGCGGCTCAGGTTTGGCGCGGCCGCCGCGAGGTTGCGGGCGACGGAGTGTCCGCTTTGTGCGCATTAAACGGGAGGACTCGGCGCCCGAGCTTCGTGGGCGGAAACTGGCGGCGAGCAACAGGTGGACAGGGACAGTGTGAGCGCCGCCCGATGGCCGGCCGCTCGCCTGCTCGCTGCGGCAAAAAGCGCGCTTCCTGCCTCCCTCCAAACGCAACCCAGGCGGCGCGCCTCTTGTCGCTCGAGTGGCTCACTAACGAGCCGGTTATTCTGCCCGGCGAGGGGGCCGAACAGGTGCAGGGGCCTGGAACAATGGTGGCCGGTTGCGCGCGCGCACACACACATACACACGCAGACACGCTGGCCGAGCGAAGCGCCCACTTTGCACCTCGGCGGCCGAGGCGCCCTCAATGGAGGGTCGGATTGGCCACTTGAGCCGCTAAAGCCAGAGAGTCGCCCCGTCGAGCACAATGGATTTTGCAATAAAAGTGTCACCTGAGCGACAAGTGCAACCGAACTGAGTGTGTGTGTGTGTGAGGGAGAGCGGCGCTTTGTTTGCGCACGGTGGCCGCTCCCGAGCGCACAGGGCCAGTCTGGTGGATGGCTGCCGCTGAGGCGGCGCCCGAGCCGCGCGACGCCATTGCGCCGGCCAGCTTGCGCGCCGCCGCCGCCGCCCCCACGCGGCCGCCAGGTGGGCGCGCCCTCCGCCCGCCCACTTGTCGCGCGGCCCGCCTCCTAATTAAGCCAATCGATTAAGCGCCAGCCAGCCGGCCGCTCGCTCGCTCGCTCGCCCGTGGGACCAGCAACAACGACGAGCCGCTTCCGCCTCAAAGCCCGGCAGGCCCAGCGGCCAGAAGGGGAGGAGAGCCGTCTCTTTGTTTGGCGCCGGCCAGGGCGGCGCAGTCCAGATTGCGAGCCAAGCGAAGCGCCGTCCGTCCGCCACTTTGGGAAGATTTATCGCCCTCGAGCATGTGACACTGGGCCGCCATTGTGCGCGCGGGCCGCTGGCGCTGAAATCGGGCGCCACCGTTGGCTAGTCTTGGCGGGCCAGCCGAGGCTTGGCTGGCTGCGCGCGCCCTCGGCCAAAGCAAGCAGCCAGCCAGCCAGCTTGCTCGCTCGCTCGCTGGCTGTGGCGCAACAAGTGTTGCCAGCTAAGCGCCGCAGTTGGCCGCGCCAACGCTGGTTGCGGCTGCGCAGGCCACTCGCGGCCCGCTCGCTCCACTTCGCTCCTCGCCGGGCGGCAACGGAGCCTTCGAGCGCCGGCTGGCATCCAGTGCCGATTGGCTGGCGGCGCATGCGAGCGCAAACTCACACACGAATTAACATCAAACCCCAGCGAGGGTCTGCGAGCGGGCGGCTCTAGTGTTGGCCCGTCGGCCGGTCGACTGGTGGGTCTGCCCGTCGGCGAGCGCAAGCCGCGGCCAGAGCGAGCAGAGCGGCGGAGATGAGCGAGTGAGAGAGAGAGAGAGCGAGAGAGGAAACGCGTTGCGATCTGCAGCCGACAAGCTCGCGCCTAGTCAGTCGGCCTCTTGCGCGCGCGCCAGCCTGCCCGCAACGGGAGCAGTATGGCCGGCTGGTCAGGTTGAGCGGGCGCGAGAGGGACGAGGGGCGGCCAACGCGCAACTTAGCGAGCGAGGCGACGAGGAAAACAAACAAGAGTAGCAGCAGCAACAGCAACAACCCGCCGAGAAACAGGGGCGGCAACAAGTGAGGGCCCAAGCGGCGGGCCGCCGCGCTCGCTAGTGTTGCGCCTGCGGCTGGCCCACGCTGGCGCCGCCAGCGCCAGTTTCGTCCGTCCGTAGCAAGCAGTCGCAACCGCCGCCGCCGCCGCCGCCGCCGCTACTGACGATCAGACCTCAGCCAGTCTAGTCTAGTGGTCTAGTGAGTGCCTGTTGACTTGGTGGATATTTATACTCATCTTGTTGCGCCGGCCGCAAATCTCGAGCGCTGCCAAGCTAACACAAATTCCCGGAGCCACAAACGCGCTCAGCAAATCCATATGCCAACAGCGCCCAGAAAGCCAAGCGCAAGACCAAGCAGCAGCAGCAGCAGCGGCAGCCACTCTCTCCCTCTCTCGGCTCGGCCGCGTCTAGACCGGCGCGAGAGCCGTCGGCCCGTCTAGCCGGCTTGGCCGACCACGAGCGAGCTAAGACGAGACCAGGCAAGCCGAGATATGAGCAGCTGAAGCGAGAGCGACCGCAGCAGAGTCAACCAGATAGCAAGCTAGGTCCGGATTCAAGATTCACGTCCATCCAGCTCCTCGCTAGTCCAGGCTACCAGCTAGACAGCAAAGTGGGCTGATAGCGATGAGCTGGCGCGATAAACAGGGCAAGCGCGTCACTATGTCGCCAAAAGCGCAACGAAACATGTCCACCGCTTGCGTTCCGTGTTCAAGTCCGCGTAGTCTCTGCCGCCGCTACAATGGCGCCAGATCTGGACCAGCCAAGACGTTAGACTTGGAAACGGGACATAGTAGACAATTGTCGTCTGCCGTTGCAGCCTCAACTTGAACGCCGACAACAACAACTTGACAGAGGCAGCGGCTGCATCAAGACTCTGGCGCCGACCACGACCCTCAAGGCAGCTGGATCCAACTATTGCTCTAAGACTCCCCACCGCCCTTCTAGAGTGTGTTATTTTCTTTGGTTATCTAGCTGTATGAGTGATCTTGAAAATATCATAAAGCTAGGTTACCAAAGTGGAAGACAACTCAAAACTCTCCAGAGCAGCTGTGAAACATTCATGAAGTAAGTGACTCTAGCGAGAGTCAGGGGTGATGGTCATTTAATGGGAAACTTTCGCTAACAGCTTATCTCTAATGCAGAGAAAGGTTTCTCTAATTGTCTTCAAGTGTTCCTCCAATACTCGTGCCCTGTTTTCATCCTTGTAGTGTTCACCGAGTTGGCTTCGCTCAAACTCATCAAAGACTGACAGTCCAGCATCACAAAGTTCACCAATCGCGGAACACAGCGGCATATGTCCTAGGATATCGATATTGTTATCTGAGCTCATCTTCTCAAAATCGGCGCTTGGAAAGAAAGTGCCCTCCTTGGAGCATTTTGGGCACAAAAATTTGCTCATATTTTCAATTATACCAAGGATTCTGAGGCCGGTCCTCCGGCAAAAATCAATCTGTTTTCTTACATCCATCAAGCAAACTTCCTGAGGAGTCGAAACCATCACGACGCCTTCCAAGTTTGACAAGCCAGTCTGCTTTAGAAGTTGTACCGTCGAAATATGCTCATCTGATGTACCTGGCGGTGTGTCGATTATCAAATAGTCCAGCTCATCCCAATCAACGTCGATCAGGAATTGCTTAATCATGGTATTTTTCTTGGGACCACGCCAAATGACTGCGTCGTCGAGGGAGCCAAGCAGAAAACCACAAGACATGACTGCCAAATTGTCATTTGGATAAACAGGAACCCATCCAGAGCTAGACTTGTGTACTTGCTCGCCCTCGACGCCCAGCATCCTCGGTGTTGAGGGTCCGCATATGTCCAAATCAAGCAGACCAACTTGGGTAGAGGGATCTCTTGCTAATGCCCTGGCGAGCATGCTCGATATTGTCGATTTTCCCGTTCCACCTTTTCCTGACATGACCAAAATAATGTGCTTAACTTTGCTCAAACGACTCCTCATCTGAGGTATGACTGTGTCCATCTCTGCTTGGGCGGCTTTTTGGGCATCGCCTGATGAGCAAATCTTTTGGTTTGGGCAGCCTTCGCAAGGGCCAGCCTTGCCCGCAGTTTCTGAGGCCACACCGGGACAGTGTTTCGGTGGTATTGCCTCCATTCTATAGAAGCAAAAGTTGCTTTTCAAAAATTGTCGACGGCTATCCTGAAATCGTCAAATTCGTTTAATGCTTAAGCGTATGTATCTATCGTGACAATGTCTCGACAATTGGCGTTCAATCTGGAAAAATTTCTGGTTGATTTCTGTTTCGGGCCAAGCAAAATAACTCAGAGAAATATCAAGAGTTTGCCTGTTCACATGCGTCGATCCAATCGCTGTAAACATCGATGGGCTCTGAAAGATAAGTAACAGTTGTTGTGAATTCTTCGTTGCAAATACGACACGCTATTCTGGCTATATTCTTTGTCCTATCCATCTTAACCTCGCAGCTTTTTTCGTGATTGCAGAATGGACAGTTGAACATGGTGTCGAGAGGGGCGGTTGGCTTCTTAGAAACTGGCGCGCGTTTACTCTTTCGTTTAGCCATCCTTGCCTCTCTTTTTCTGATGTAGACGTCTCTCTAGCTCAAATTGTTATTTGTGAACACCTAGACAGGTTAATTATAATTGGCGGGATACGTTTATGTCGTAGTTTATACCCAGTCTCAATGGGTCGTCTAATTGATAGCATTTAGAAAACATATGTTTTGTATTTCTTCGGGTATCCTCGCAGGAATTAAAAATTCCATCAGCTTACCAGTGAGCCTGCGCAGTCAGATCATGTGGGGCTCTGACAACCCTGGCCTTGAGTGACCGAACGTCGAGTTTGAGAATTTTTCATTGTAAATACATACATGTAGGGCCATTTATTCAAGATTGAACAGTTTAAACTTGAAGCAGCTAAGCGATGGAAATGGTTCGCGTTCACGAATGAACAATCATGATGACGGGGTTCTTAATTTAAAGAAAAATTGTTCAACATCTACAGGTCGCCGGGTCAATTGTGTCCTCTTGGTCAGGGAGTTCACTGTTGGTGTTCAGCTGGTCCCTGGTCGAGAAGCGAGTCAGATAAGCCCAAACGCAGATAACTAGCCGAATTTCCAACAAAGTCGCGTCCTTGTCTCGTTCCAGTTGCACTGGATACGGCTTGCCCTGGCACCTGGTACTGGTCACCGGCTCGTCGTATCTCACCCGGTCCAAGGGGTTGATTTTGCTTTGATACGCTTGAGCCGGGGGATTTGTACGAACTGGCTGATTGGTCAGGGAGGGAGCCTGGCGCCTCCTCAACTAAGCTAACGGGCTTGAATTGTGGAGGGAACAAATTGCTCGAGGCCTCCTGTTGCAGCGTTCGCTGGTATATGGTCGCCGGCGAGGATCTGTACTTGTTTTGATAGCTTTCGCTTGCCGTAGGGACGTAACAAACACAACAAGACGGGAAGAGAAACTCCGACAAGAAGGGGCCCCGATATGGGTTGGAGGGATCGATGACGAGCAACTTTTGGGTGTTGTAGCGCTGTTGGCAGGACGAGTAGTAGCAGGGGGGTATAAAGTTGCACCTACTGTTTGTCCCGTACTGGCAAACCACTTCGGTTACATACTGATGATAGTTTTCAGTGTTGATGACAACCAACCATCGGTCATTTGTGCTGCGGGCCCAGCCAGGGCGGACAACTCTCGTTATGGAATCGCAAACAAGATTTCCAGTTGAATCTTGGGCCAATTTTGGCATAATTTGTGCATGTAAGTCGCGGAACAGCTTCTCAAGTGGCCATTTGTAATACTTGGTCACCTCAGTAACGAGCTTCAGAGGATACTCCTCCTTGTAGGTACAGTAGTGTCTCGTGTGCGCGGCACAATCAGGCTCCTTGGGAGCACCTGTATTGCTTGGACTGTCTTCAATGTCGTCAAAGATTTGGTTTGAGTCTCCAGATTCAGACTGCTCGTCGTCGAATATGGTCTTATTTGTCGCCTTGCCTTTGCTCTTCAGTCCAGACCTCTTCAAGGTTGTATGGTTGCCATTCAAAGTTGCAAAAGTGGCCGAGTTTTTCCCCTCGTCTGGAAGCAAATCCTCTCGATCCATCATGAGCCAATCGGCAACAACTTCCACCTGATCGGGCGACGAATTTCTCGAGCTCACCTGCGATAAGTTCGGCCTATCGAGGGGTCTTGCGGTCAGATTAGCGTAGGGCGAGTATCCTTGGGAGCGTTGATCGCTTGATTTGTACGCCTGAAAGGCTGCATTGAGTGAGAGTTGTTGGCGCTGATCAATATTATTTGACTTTTGTAAGTTGCACTTGAGGGCACATTCGAGCATCAGATGGGTAACAAGGTAGACTGCAACAACTAGTTTCATCGACACTAGTGAGCTGCTTGCCTTAAATTGGGAGCGCATTGTTCCGCTAATTTGGATTTCCTTGTTTGCCATCGTTTTCCTGCGGAACTTTGGACGAGTTTTGATAGATTTCGATGGCATCTCAAGTTCGAGTTTCAAGTAGAAGACAACCAGATTCGATCGAGAGCGTCAGGTGACAAGATTTGAATAAACTAAACAGACTGTTGTGTCCCGGGATCTTGCAATCGACCAAAGCGAGGCAACGAAAAGAGTTCAGAAAACCGATATGCGCCAGTGAGCTTGGTGGTTATATTTTATTCTACACCTGACTCACTCTCGGCATCTCAAGAATCATCTCACTGCTTGGTTTTTCTCAAAAATCCACTTAATAAAATAATGCCCTCGCCCATGAGAGCAGCTCACTGTAGCCAACAAAACCATCATTAGCGGTATGGCAAGCGGCCTAACTGTTGGAGGTGAGTTTGGGCCTCTACAATCTGACATGGAGATGCCCCTGAGTTTCGGCGGCACCATCATGGCGTCCTGCTACTATCCTTTCGTCGACACTTTTGAGGTCGCTGTTTTTGCTGCTCGCCCTGCTTCTAACTTGCTTCAATCCGCCTCTTCTAGCCTGTTGGCCCTGATGTCTGTGGTGCAATTTTGTATCACTTGTTTGTATTCCACCAAAATGGCTTACACTTGTTGCCGGCAATATTTCTACCACACTTGAGTTGGGTTTCGTTATCTCACTGTCCCTCTCAACACTGCTCGGCCTAAATGAACGCTCAGGCTTCTTCTCTCTACTTAGGGGACCATGGAAGAGTTCTTCCAGGTGAGCCGGCGCCGGCTCGCCGCTTGACCTGAGTCGGCCTGAGGCCGTGGAGCTTGGCGTTGCCTCGGGGGCGCGCTGTCTGCCAGTCGGAGACAGACGCTTGCTGACTTGTTGCCTCGGCTTGCTTCTATCATGAATGCTTGATGAGGCTTCTGAGCTTCGTGAACTTTGACCAGATTCAGAGATCGAGCTAGTTTTATTTGTGGTGCTTGTTGGCGAGTCAATATAAAATGGCGGCTTAACTGGCCGCTCCAAAGCAGCCTGATTCAACCTTCCCTCCTGGTTGTTGTCGGCTCTTTGTTGTTTGAGTCTATGGTTCCTACAATAAGTGGTATGCGAATCAAAATCTACATCCAAAATGGTTGTGAATATGAAACTTGGAAAGAGGCTATCGATTATAACGATAAGCGTGCCGACAAATAATGACAGGCAACCTAGTTAATTTGTTGATGGATGATAAAACGATTGAATGTTAAAATCTTAATTGTTAGCCTAAGCCTAAACAATCTGGCGCTTGATTGATATGCATAGAATTGGCTTCTTCATTAGCTACTCATTTGATAGTGCCTTCGCGGGCCATCGATCAAACGGTCAGGTTTCCTTCGTTGGGCGAGCAACGAAGTGTTGGCATATCAGTAACCATCTTACTAACACTCAGAGCGACGGTTCTTGTCTTGCCAGATAAGAACGATAAAACCTCCTGAGTTTCGTTCAAACAACCATATGAATCCCATTACTCACCTCCGACAAGAACCAGCCAAAAGTTCCAACCAAACTTAAATGACAACGCCTGACCCTCAAATGGTATCACGAGCTTCTGTTCGCCTCTAGGAACTAGGGTCGCATAGGTAAAATTTGTGAATAGGAGTAGGGAGCCTAGCACTTGCATTGTATAAATACCATATTGGGGAGCTGCGCAGTGGAGGAAAAACATTAGGAGGCTAACGCAAAAGGAGAGCCAGAGGATTATGTTACAATAATAGCCCGCCAACCTGTATTGGCGCGACCAACTGAAACCGGCCTCATCCTGGCTGAGGTACTCAACCACTGTTAGAATTGGATAGGGGAGGCCCCGTTCAAGTGCCCTGTGGTGCTCGAGGCGCATTTGATTTGGTTCAATCCAATAGAAGCGCTCGTTGTAGTTTATATCAACATTGACCCGCTTAGTAGTATACTTTTGTCTATTGTTAATCAGTGAAAAGTTTCTCTCCTTGCTCGTTCTTGCTGTTTGAGGCCTCTCTTGAGTGGCAGGCTTCTTCCTCTTCTTTTTAACCCTCTCTTGACTAGCCTCACCTGGTGACGATAGTTCCAAGGATGCTCGAGTTCTCCTTCGTGACAAACCATCTCTTAGAGGCGAACCCTCAAACACTTCCTCCTCCTCGAGCTCAGTGTCCACGGAGGTGCCACTGTCAGCCGTTTTGCCGCCAAGCAGCTCGTCGGCTAGATTGCTCGCCGTTTGTCCATTTGCCGTGGCTAAGCTCGAGCCCCTTGCTGGCAGCCCTCCGTTGTCAGTGTCTGTTTCGACAAGCTTGGCCACTGGAGCTGACTCTTGAGCTTGCTTGCTGCCCAAGTTGGGCGAGTTTTCCATTATAACTGGCCCATCGATTGCGTGCAGAATGTAATACTTGTGGGCTCTCAAACTTATGTTGACCGATTGGAGGCCAATGTTTACACTTATATCGCCCTGAATTCTATCGCGCGAAAAGGCTTTGTACGCCGACGAGATGGGCGCTTGGCCAACGTGCCAGCTTGTTCCAAACAGTGCAACTAATATAATTGAGGTCACTACAAGGGAGGTTGTGATGCACAAGAAGGTGGGAAACTTTTCTGTTCTTATTCCTGGCAATATGAGAAAGAAGCCTAAGAATATTGTTATGATAAAAATATAAATCACTACACTTCTAATGTCATCAATGGCCGAAGTTCTATTCGGTTCACTGTACAAGATGGGCCCATTTTCAGAGCCTAAACCTCCGTTTGCTCCACCTCCGCCCCCGACAAAATCCATCGGCCGGACGGAAAGTTGCTTGGCGTTTCTTGGCAACAACCAGTCGCACCCGCTCCCAGCTCCGCCGCCGCCGCCGCCGCCGCACTAGAAAACCTACCCCTCTCCTTCTTGCACTAGTAACTCCACCACTCTCTCTCCCTTTCCAAGTTCAAACGGTCCACTTTCAATGCCTTTCAATGGCGGAACTCATGTCACCGCGCGCTGAATGGCGCCACTGTCCAAAGGGCCACTTGAGCCGCCGTTTTGGCGGAAATTGTGTCACCACTAAAAGGCAACACCGGGCCTGGAGTTGGCTCGCGCTAGTCGGTCGTTAAAGTTTAACCGCAACCAGCCTGGCAGCCACAATAATGTAACCTCAGCCTAGACTTCCTTTTCGCTCTCCCTCTACTCCTGCTCTCAATCTAGCCTTAGCCTGCCTGTAAACTCAAATCGGCTTCTATTTTTACCTCCTCCGCTCGCCTTCACTGTGACTTTCGCTCTCTCTGTCTAAACTCTGACCGGCTTCGCTGAGCTCCCAAGCCCAGTTCATTCTAACCTCGCCCAGTCACCTTCGACGCGACCACTTCCGGGCCGCAAGCAACCTGTTCCTCGGTGGCGGCGCTTATGGCCGGCGACGGATCTGTCGCCTGCTTGCCGTTGCTTCTCGTTGTTGGCTGTGCACGTTTGGCGGTTGCTCGTATGCGCGCACTCTCTCCCAATCTCAATCCCTTTATTGGCCTGATTCCGCTTGCGCCTGAGCCACTCGCTAGAATGTTTCCACGATGTCCCTGTGTCTCGGGCAGGTTGACGCCAGCCCAACTGCCTGCCAACCTGCCTGCCTGCCCGCCCGCAAACCTCTTGCCTTCTCGCCTGTTACTTAACCGTGCGAGCCAGCCTCCGCCCCACGGAACTAATGCAACCGATGGACTGCTCACGAGCGCCCCTCCGCCAGCCCTACCCAGCGCGAACCGCAGCGCCGAAAGCAGGCACCAACAATGGCTGCCTGCCTGCAAGTTGGCCGGCCGGCCGGCTGGCTGGCTGGCTAACAGGCGCACGGATGGACGCTCGCCAGCGGCCACTCGGGCAGATGGTTCGCATATATTGATGATAGGACGAGGAGAGCTCGGAAGGCTTGCTGGCTTTGACTCGCGGGGAGCCAGCAGAGTTTGCTTGCTTGCCTCCTTGCTTGGCCAGCGGATTGTTGGTGGGCGTCACAGGTAACGCGCCTCTCTTTAGCCTATTCAAGTGCACAGGCTACCTGGCTGGCAGCTTGGTTGGTTTTCAATGGCGGCCAACGAACATCTCGCCCGCTGGCAGCCTGTTGCCTTCCTGCCTGGCCGGCTGAGCTGGCGGGCGGGCCAATCAAGCAGCCATCCAAGCGCAAAGTGGTAGCCGCGTTCCAGGTGCCAAGTCAATTTTAGTGAAACTCAGCGCGCGCGTTCCGCTCGCACTTTCGCCTCCTTGAGCCCGCGTATTTATTTGGTTCACGTAGAGGGACACAATGGGCCAATGATAAGCCAATAATGGAAGCTCTGAGAGGAGCCTTCACTAGCGCTCTAGCTCTAGCTCTAGCTCTGGCGGCTGGCTGTTCGGGCCAGCAAAAGCGGCTGCATTGGAGCTGGATGGATGAATGGCTACCTGCTTGGCTGCATGATTGGCTTGTCGCGCGCCACTTGTTAGCATTGCGGGCTCTGTGGGCGCGCGCGACACAATTCCAGCCTGCAAGACTTGCGAGACAGATGGGGATAGAGTGCGTTTTGGGACTCCAGCCGACTCGCTGGAGGTTGAGCGGAGCCAGCGCAGCCCGATGGCTCGTTGCGCCCGATTCAATAGGGCGATCACAAGGAGCGGTTTGTTGTAGTTGTCGTTATCGTCGTCGTCGTCGTCGTCGTCGTTCAGCTTGTGGCTTATCGACTACCTGTTGCCGTTCGACGATTCCAGCCAGCAAGCTCGAGCTCAAGCTCAAGCTCAAGTCGAGCCAAGGTGGCCCAGTGGCCGGGCTCGATCCTCGCGCGCCTGGCCCGCTCGGCGTCCGAGCAAGATTGTCGCGCCCAGCAGAGCTGAGCCGAGCTGAGCGAGTGTGTCTTATGCTCGGCCGCTCGCCGCTTGTCGAGCTGACAGTCGGCCGGCCTGCTGGAGGGATAAGCTGCTTTGAGAGGGCCGCAAACTGATTAGCTTGCCAATCTGGCCGCGCTCGTGCGCAAAAGCGACGGGCAAAGTAAGCCAAATTAGCGGCGGGCGGGCGGACGAGCGAGCTGGCAGGTTGCTCGCTCGCTAGCTAGCTGACTTGGCCGGACGGGAGCAAAGCGGGGCGACTTAAATAATTTATTCTAATGTCGCCTTCCCCTCTCCTTCTCTCGGCCAACCTGAATTTTGCCCACAAAAACGATAATGACTCACACATCCAACCCTCTACTTGCTCCCTCTCCTTGTCGGCCGCCTTGTTAGCTGCGCGCACTCGATAAGCATCGAGCCCTCAGCAACCAAACCAAGCGAGAGCCATGCCTTGTGTCCGCTGCTGGCCCCAGCCACCGACGGGGCCCGACAGGTTAGCGCGCGGAGGCCTCAAGCCTGAGCCTCGCCCAAATTGGCAAACGTTTTGTGCATCACACAACTTTGAATATTTTAACAGGCCAAAGTTGGATCGAGCTGCAAAGAGGTGAGCCGCGCGCTACATATAATGACACCAACAACTCCTCTCTCGTCTGGCGGCCGCCTGAGAGAGAAGCAAACCGCCGCTCGCGCAAGTCTCAATCTCAGCTTGGCCATTGGCAAGCAAACAAGTGGATTGAGACCGAAGCGAGCTCTGGGCCAAATCTACCTGTGCGCGCGCCTACACTGGGCGCCCGTCCAGTTGGCTCCGTTCGCATGAACTGAGTGGCCAACCAGCCTCTTAACTAGCCGGTTCGCGGCGATCCAATTGGACGGGCAGGCGGCGGTCGGTCGGTCTGTCGGCCGGGCTGAGGGACGGGCGCTTAATTGCACGGGCCCAAGCGAGAGTGAGAGGGGCAGAGAGGAGCACCTGATCTCGCTTACCTGGCCACCTCCTCTCGCTCGCATGCCCTCGAGTGGTGGCCGCCGCGCGTGCCTCTCCCTGGACGCAGCTCGCTGGCCGAGGACAAACAGCACTGGGCCCAATGAGAGCTTGGCGGAGGGGGGGGGGCTCACTATCGGGGTGCCATCGCAGGCGAGCTCCCCCTATCAGCTGGCCGGCTTGGCGCCAGCAGAAACAAGATTTGAATTAAAATCAGCAACTCCAATGTCGCTCAAAAAAGCGACTCCCCTCTGTTTGAGGCTGCGCAAGTAGTTCAAGTCTACCCTTTCACTGCCAAGTGCTGCCCCCATTTCAACCCTTATCCTTGGCCGGCCGCAATCTCGACCTGGCGCTGCCGTCGCTCTGGGCCGGCCGGCGGTCGGGAGGCCAGAGAAAAGCATAGCCAGCGCCACCTGGCCGCAGATAGGCGGCACCAGCAATCTCAATCGGAAACTGGCAGCTTGAAGTTGGCTTACATCAACTCTCGGCTCGAACTCATGCCGAACGATCCGGGCGCAACTAAGCAAAGCTCGCGAAACAAACGAGTGACGCCATATCATTTATAGCTTTTATTTCTTGACAATAGCTTGCTAGCGGCTTGGTTGCCCGTGATAATTGGATGGTAACTAGTGTGCAAAGTCTCTCTTGTCCTTACGTCTCTCTCTCGCCAGGCTTCGTTTCCGATCCGCATTTACCTGGAGGAGTCAAGCGGGGAAGTTGCGGCGGGTAATTGATTCTCGTTCTAGCCTCAGCTGCCGCTTCCAACTGAGGCTAGTGTTTGTTTCCGTCCTCTTCGTCGCCGTCGTCGTGGACAAAGATACAGAGAGAGAGAGTAATTGGCTAATGAGCGCCGTAATAAGACTAACTTGCCCTCGTCGGCTAATCAAGCGCTTTGCTCTCGCTCTCGGTCTACAATCTTTAATCAAGGAATACACGCAAATCGTGGGCTCCCCCATGAGACCATCTCAGGGCGAGAAAGGTGCGAGCTCCATGCTTGTCGACCAATGGGTATTAAAGTGTTTCTATGTTAGATCCGCGCTTATTCGAAATGGGAAACCAAGAGTTCAAATTTATTGGCCCTTCTTTGGACATGACTTCATAACCGCGGCCATCTCCTCCTTGCTGATGGCTTGCGAGCTCAACATGTCAATGTTGGCTCCATCGACCAAAATGAACTTGGTTCCAGATGGAATCGTCGTCTTAACTAGCATGTAAACTTGATCGCTTACAGCCTCACCATCGACAATTGGCTTCAGTTGGCAATCTTTTCCAAAGACAACAGCCATCTTCTCTGGCAAGTCAGTCATTTCATCCTCGTTCTTTGCATCCTGTTTGACAATCTTCATTGCGCCGCAACGAGTTTGAGCCTTCTCGGTGTTTGGAACTAAACTTAGAACACCGCTTACAACAGTCTCATAGTCGCACAACTTCTTCTTCAGTTCCTCCTTGCCCAAATTGAGCACCTGCGGGCAGGTGTAGTCGCTTGGCTTCAATGGGCACTCGATGGAGGAGACGTTGGTGAAGATTTCCTTGTTTTCGCTCGCGGCAGCGGCCAAGTGGTCGACGAGGAGCTGGTAGGGGGCAGCCTCGTGGCCGTTCAAGCTACGCTTCCCGTAACCTGCTTTTGGTGGATGGATTTTAGGGTGAGAAGGGGAGGGAGAGGGATGAAGCAGGTTAGTTGGGCCAATTTTGGTTCAAGTCTCTCTGATCCATCATCTCTGGCGCGCCTAGCGCCTACTGGTGCTGTCACGATGAAACCATTATGTCGCATGAGCCAATGAGTGTTTTTAAACAAAACTTTATCTGCTAAATTGACACATTGCAACAGGTTCCGAGTTCACACGTCCCAAATTAATTGAAGCGTCCGAATTTTGTATAATAAACCAATGCTTTTGAAACTTGAGCAGGCACCTAGGCGGCCATAAGCTGAGGTCGTTCGCTAGACATGTTAGCTCTAATGAGGCTATTTCATTCAAATCATTCAGTACCTTTGTAAGTAGAGGCTAGTATAGTGGTTGTTGTTGTTGTTGTTAAAACAGGTCTACTTTGGTAAGACAAAGTCTTGCTAAGCAGGTAGAAGGGCGATAGGGCTGGAATTCTGTAATAGTATGGTGGCTGAACGAGCGTATACAAAGAGGCCGGATTAACTGGCCCAATTGATGTTATATAGCCGAAGCCAACGTTTTGCAAGCCAGACAGGCCCTTATTGTACTGTTGCTGCTGCAAGTATGGGATGTTTAAGTTTCTAAAAGCGATTGGTAGGTATCCTGGGGGTTGGTAAAATTCGGCCCATGACTGTGTGAACTCTGGTTGCGTGTCGAGATATTGTATTGCTTTCGGTTGGTAGCTTGAAGCGACTAGTGGTTGTCTCAGCGGAGCTAAGGATTGCGGGGCCGCAACAATGGAGGCTGTCGCAATGCTATCGCTCGTGGTCAACTCATCAGGGCTTATAGAAGCGCTGGTAGCAGCAGTAGGGACAGGATCGAGCCTAGAGATTGAGCCGGCCGCTAGGGTTGAGTTGGCAGCTGCAGGGCCAGCAGAGGAGTTGGTTGCCGGCTCAATGAGTTGTCGCTTTGATATAGTACCTTGGTAAGTGGGTTGGATTGGGGTCGCATAGGATTGTTGCAGAATTGGTTGCTGGTAGGAGGTTTGTTGAATAATTGGCTGCTGGTAGGTGGGTTGTTGAATAATCGGCTGCTGGTAGGTGGATTGCTGGTAAATGGGTTGCTGGTAGGTGGGTTGTTGAACAATCGGCTGCTGGTAGGTGGATTGCTGGTAAATGGGTTGCTGGTAGCTGGTGGTCACCGGGGGCACGTATTGTTCAACCTGAGCATAGGACTGCGTTTGAACGATTGGTTGCTCGTAGGTTTGCACTGGCGGCGAGTAAGTGCTTATTTGTGGAGTATAGTTGGTGGTTGGGAGGATGGGAGCCGAGTAGGTTTGGACGGGCGCGACATAGCTTGAGGTTTGAATGGGAGTCGAGTAGTTGGAGACGATTGGTTGCGAGTAGCTGGACACAATCGGTTGTTGGTAGCTAGAAACGATTGGTTGTTGATAACTCGAGACGATCGGTTGCTGGTAGCTAGAGACAATCGGTTGCTGGTAGCTTGTTGTTGTTGGGAGCACAGTGGACGAGTAGTTCGATATCAGGGGTTGGGAGTAGCTTTCGGTTCGGCCGTAAGAGGGTTGGATGATCGGGGTGCTGTAGTTTGAGTAGCTGCTTTGGATCAACGGCTGCTGGTAAGTCTGAGTAATAGGTTGCTCGTAGGTTTGAGCAATGGGCGCCGAGTAGGAGGGAGTGGTTATTGGGGTTGAGTAGGAGCTAGTGATCGGGGTCGAGTAGGTGCTGGTTATCGGAGCTGAGTAGGTGCTGGTTACTGGGGTTGAGTAGCTGCTGGTTATCGGAGCTGAGTAGGTGCTGGTTACTGGGGTTGAGTAGCTGCTGGTTATTGGAGCCGAGTAGCTGCTCGTTATCGGAGCCGAGTAGCTGTTGGTTATTGGGGCCGAGTAGCTGCTCGTTATCGGAGCCGAGTAGCTGTTGGTTATTGGGGCTGAATAGGTGCTGGCTATTGGGGCCGAATAGGTACTAGTTACGGGTGGTACGTATCCGCTAACTAGAGGTGCTCTTTCATAGCCAAGACCATAGGGTTGAACTGGGATCTCAAGCGGTGGTGCGTAACCGATTTGCTCGAAGGTGCCAACGCCACCTAGGAAACGGCCAGACGACTTGTTCTTATCGCCAACATCCTTGATGGTAACGTTTGTGTTTGGCCCGCCCACTTGCTGTTCGTGGGAGGCCAAGTGGCTTGGACCTTGACTATTTCCTTCGGCTCCCCCAATGGCAAGCGAGTAAACATTGGAGGTCGCGACCAGGGATGCGACAATGGTCACTGTGAGGATTTGGATGCCTTTCATCGTTGGGCTCGTGGATAAAATTTTTAAAAACTTCAAAATACAAAAAGGATTTGGGCCCTTCAGTTCCCCTTGAAATTTCAAGTAATGTCAACGTTCAATTCGATGACAAACCACGAATGACAGAGTTGAGTTGTCAATAAACTCATATAACTTGATTCCCGCTGAAGGAGGCCGGCCGATCAGCAACAGTTATGAATACTGAGACTCGCATTTATCTGGAGGGATCTGCCGATTTGTCTGCAATGAAAGTAACGTTCGGGATTGCAATCTCAACTAGACAGCTAATAGGCTAACACTCTCCGATATACATACGATTTCTGGCTCATCCTTGGCGAGCTGACTAAAGCAAAAATGGCCCAATTTTGTGGACGCATTAAAAGCTCTGAGAATCCAAAAACGGGCCCGAGACTGGGACAGAGAGGGAGAGAGAGGTTAAATCTTTCCACTTATTTGACATCTCCCGAGAGAGTTGGCTGAATTTAATGTTTGATTAGTGGGAGCAAGCTAGCTGACTAAGACAATTTTCGCTCCCAAAGTAGAAATACAAACACTATTCGATTGCTACACCTCGCGGGAGTTTGGATAGTTTGTCTTGCACTGAGCGCCTAGCTGGCCGATCCATGTTTGTTCGATTGTGCAACTTGGAAGTGGAAGCCTATGAGTCCGAGAGCGGAACGTAGTCTGTGAATCCGTTTCTTGCACAAAAGAGGGGGTGGTGCACCATCTAGCCTCGAGCAGACACCTAACAATCTGAGTAGACCATGGAGTGGATCTATCTAATTTTTAAGACATGCGTCTGATCGATTCCAAAGCCACTCTCCACTGTAGATCGTCCAGCGGCTTGGACGCTGGCTTTCACGCCTCTCCAAAGTATCAATTAATTGTCGGGCGCTCAAGAAGAAATTTCGCGCCGACCGCAGCTCGCGGTCGACCCGCCTCTTCCATCGATACCCGCCGCGAGCGCCCGATGCACCCGCAATCCCTCACGCTCGGTCACGCCTCGATCGGCCATCACTTATGGTGGCCACCTTACCTGCTTAGTTGGGAAATGAGCTTGCACCATGAGCATGGTGTTGCTTCCGTTGCGCTAGTTTGAGGTAGAATGATTGTGCTACGTGCGCCCAAGAGAGTGAGGCCGTATCAGAAATTTGAATCAAGCTTGCAGAGCCAAGGAGTAAAACCAGTGAGAAATCTCTCATCCAGTAGCCAGCCCACGAACCATTAGAGGCTTGCATCAATTTGGGGCTCCAATCTGATTCTTATCTCACCGATTGGCCCTTTAAGACGCTCCAAAGCAACCAGCGCTGGCGGCCGCCCATTCTAACGTGGGCCCAAGTGAAGCGTATGCAAATATAACATCACCGGCTTGCGCATCTTATCTATCGGCTTAATTAAGTCCCCCCAAACGATAACGATAAAAGGCGGCGGTGGATGCGACTTAGCCACAACTGGCGTCTTGAGAGTCCACAAACGTTAGCGCGCAAAACGCTATCGTCGGCTCGCGATCGTGGTGGCCCAATAATCGGCTGCCGATAATACTGTTGCGCTCCGTTGGCTTTATTGCATTTGCTGGATGGTCCCAATCCTCTGCTCGCCCCTCTGTAAGCAAACACAATGATTTTAAGGGCGCAAAGACCTAAGGCGATTGGACCCAAACGCCTGTAACGCATGTAAATCTTATCCCCGAGAAAAAGCTGGCTCAGTGGGCTTCCAAATGCCAAAGGAGGGGCTAAAGGCAGCCTATAGGCGCGACTCACCTGATAAGCTGGCTTTTTTAGCGGCTTGTACGCGAGAGGCCGAACAAACATTGAGATTAATGGTGGCCATCCGGCTGGATGACGAGCTTTGGCGCCAATGATGCCGGTGACAACGATGGTGGTGGTGGTGGCGTGAATATCGTTTAAGTGGCAGCGCTAGAAGGTGGCCGCCCCACCTGCCAGGCAAACTTCTCGTCTTGGACCCTCAAGCTGAATGACTCGCTCGGTTGCGAGAGCAACGAGAGCAAAGTGTTGGCCGTCCAGTTGCGTTCCATTTGAACCATTAGGGCGCTCATCTGATTTATGGCCAAACCTTTCAGGAGGCCAAAAAGCCACGCAGAGCTCCTTTGGCGGCGACAGAATATTCCCGCCGTTTGGCCTCCACGAGGCCGAATGGGATTTGATTAAAATCTTATTAGCGCGAGCGCTCACCTGCCTCCTTAACCTTTTGCTGGGCGCCGGCCGCTGGCCAGCAGCTCGAAGGAGACGGCCAGGTGGGTATTAACCTCAATGGCTGGCTGGCGGGCGGGCGAGCGAGCGAGCCGCTGCCGCCGCCGCCGCCGCCGCCGACGATTAATTGCGTTGCAGCAACTGGGGCCGGAAGTGGCGAGCCACCCTCTTTGGCAGCCGTTGAGTTTAAGCGCAAGCGGCAGCATTATTTGAATGAGCTTTGAAGGCTTGCCGGCCGGAAGTGCGCGCACCGCAGCTCCTGTGCCCAGGCCCTTTGCTGGTGGAGCCCATTTTGGGGGGGGGGGCTAAGCTTGCTGGCGGCAGCAAATGGAGGCCAGCCGAGGCGAGCAAACGTGGCCAAAAGGGAGAGAGAGAAAACATGATTAAGTTTGTCATCAATCATTAGCAGCTGAGCTTTCTCGCATGCTTTTTGTTATCATGCTTCTGGCCTCTTGTTTGCTCGAAACCTTCGAGAGTTGGGGAGCCTCTTTTGGTTTTGCGAAGAATGCGAGCAAAGCTCGCGGACCCTCGAGAGTCTCGCTGGCGGCGGCGGCGGCCGAGGGATTGCAATCTGTCGCTTATTGTTGTCCACTTGCAGTTGATTTTGGCCTCGGCGCCGCTCGCACTTGGCCGCCCATTGTCTGCCTTTAAAATGATCGACTCGCTCGAGCATTTTTAACGCGGCCCAAGTCAATCTATTAGCGCAAGCAGAAGCAAAACTGGCCGAGGAGGGGGGAAGGGGAGAAATTCGAGCTTCAAGGGGCCAGATTGTTGGTTTGCCGAGCAGGCGGCCGATCTATCAAGTCGGGCCGAACAAAGAGCCGCCCACCGATGGGCGATCAGTGCCAACTTCCGGCGGCCAGGCGGCTGCAATAGCCAGGTGAGCTAGTTGATATATTGTGATCCTCGAGGGGCGACTTATGGGCGCGCTCGATTGGAGCCGCTGGGGGCCGGGCGAGCCCGCCTGATGGACGCCGGCCGAGATAAGACGTCCTGCCATGTGGCCGTAAATCATTGGCTTAGATGAGATTTTCGTCCCGCCGCCGCCGCCGCCGCCGCCGCCGCCGTTGGCCGACTGACCAGAGCGGCAACCCGAACGGGCGA